>Ga0116145_1003326_pt1 | contig 13625 bp, 8 predicted proteins | sample AD_JPNHG1_MetaG_FD_89747 | JGI IMG/M metagenome (GOLD analysis project Ga0116145, IMG submission 89747) | Active sludge microbial communities of municipal wastewater-treating anaerobic digesters from Japan - AD_JPNHG1_MetaG | ecosystem: Engineered > Bioreactor > Anaerobic > Digestate | place... | reverse complement strand
GCCCGGCGGCTGGCCGGCCGCCTTGGGTTGGCCGAGCGGGTGTTGTTTCGCGGATGGATGCCGCGGGTGGAGGTCTTGAAAATCTATCAGGATTACGACGTGTTTTTGTTCCCCAGCTTGCACGATACCGGGGGTTACGCGCTGATTGAGGCCATGAGCAATGAACTGCCAGCGATATGCCTTGACTGTGGGGGGCCCGCGGTTGCGGTTCGCGAAGGATGCGGCGTCAAGGTCCCCCTGGGCACGCGGCAGACAGTGATAAAAGGACTGGCCGATGCGATTCGGTTTTACGACCAAGACCGTTCCCGGCTCCTGGCGCACGGCCGGGCCGCTCGACAATCCGTCCTCCGCCACTACGACTGGCAGCGGAAAGCCTCGGAGATGGACGCGATTTATCAGGCGGCGACCGCCTTCAGACCGAGCGGGAACTCGCCCATGCCGGCCGGCCGGCCCGGATCGGCGGACTGACCGGCTGCCGGGCCCGGGCGGGAGCGCGCGCCGGCTGGCAAATGCCGCCATTGAGGCTGACCCCCAGGCCAACAATCCCGGCGAAGATGGCAATGTCACTGTAAAAATTGCCGAAAATCAGCATGTAGTGGATGACGCGGGCCAGGAAATACGCCAACAGGAACGTGTTGATTTTCTTGAGCGACTCCTCCCCATAACGGTAGTTCAGGTACAGGGCCCGGAAGCCCGCCGCCAGGAACCATAACCACCCCAAGGCCCCCCAAATCCCAAACGGGATCAGCACGGTCAGCGGTCCGTTGTGGTAATCCGCCGCCAGCTTGGCCCGCTCCGCGCCCGCCGCCGAGTCGCCTTGGGCCTGCTCGTTGACCATCACCAACTCACGTCCCTCGATCGCCAGGCCCTTGCCAAACCAGAAGTACTCGGGAATCTCGGGCAAGAGGGTTTCCCACATTTTCAGCCGCCATTCACTGGAAGCCTGGGCGCTCTCGCGGGCGCGGTAGTCCACTTCGATCGGCAACACGCTCAGCGTCCGCTGAATGGACAAGGGCAGTTTCGTGGCCAGCGGGATGATCACTGCCGCCGCGAAGATGGTGGCCAGCACCAGCATCACCGTGTAACGGGAGCGCAACAGTCCCTCGAAGTAGAACAACAACAGGAACGTCATCACCATCAAAAGGAAGAACGAGCGGTAGCCGCCGCTCATCGTCAACGCCAACACCCCGAACAGCAGCAAGCCGCGCCGCAGGTTCTTTGCCCCCAGAATCCCGCCCACCCCATGCCGCGCCAGCAAATAGTAATAAACCCCCATCCCGGCCAGGGTCAGTCCATAAAACCGGGCGATCATGCTCGGCCCCTGTCCGGGCAAGAATTCGACCGGGAAGATCCAGAAAATCCAATAGAACGACGGAGCGACGAAATCAATCGTGTTGCCCACCGAATTCAGAATCGGCGCCAGGAAAAACAAGCCCACATAGAGCATCGCCTTTTGCGGGGGGATGCGCTGCGCGACCATGGCGAGAAAACCCGCGATGCCGGCAAAGGCCGTCCAGTACCGCCGCCCGCCGATCATTTCGCCGCCGAAGGAAGCCAATCCGAAGCCGCCCCGGAACTTGCCGGTGAGATAGACCACCAAGGCAATGAAAAACAGGGGCAGCACCAGCGAGGGCACATGAAGAAACCGCATTTCCCGCAAGATGGCCCGCTGAACGATGGAGATCAGCAGGCTCAGGAACGCCATCACAAACCACAACTGAGGGCGGCCGGGGAGAAAGAACACGACCGCCGTCATGTTCCACGCCATGAACAACATCGGCCGATGCCACTTGAGCAGCAATGGCGTGGCGAGAACCATGGCCACCAAGGCCACAAACATCCACGTCGTCAACGACCCCGGGGAGGCCAACTGCCAGCCCAACAGCAACGCCAGCGGCAGAACCAGCGCGTAAATGACCAGCGAACGGAGTGTGGCTGAAGAACCTGTCATGGCCTTATAAATCCAGGAGCCGCATCATGGGGCACGCCGCGGCGGGCCAGCTATCCCCGAGGAACCCGCCAGGCTTAAGAAAACCGTCGAAGCTCCTCTTCGAGCCGCACTCTGTGACATTCCGCAATCTCGCCATTCAGTGTGGCATTACACCGAAAAAAGCTCCTGGTCGCAACGTTATTTTCGGCCGTTAGGTTCGGCCGTTCGGCCGTCCTGTTGGCCGGTGCGGGTCCTTTACCGTTACGAAAACACTGGCCAAAAGCGCGGCCCTGCGCCACGTTATAGCCGAGGCGATGAGCGAACTGGAAATCATCGAATCGGTGCTCGAGCGCGCCGGGCGGCGACAGCGGTGGGCCCGGGCTTTGCGCGGCCTGTGGCACGGCCTGTTGTGGGGGGGGATGGTTTCACTGCTTTTCACGGGCGCTTATCACCTTTGGCCGCTGCCGCTTTGGACGCTCGGGGTGGCCGCGCTCGCGCCGGTGGCGGGTCTGCTTATCGGGAGCCTGGCCGGGGGATGGCGCAAGCCCACGCGCGAGGAAGTTGCCCGGTGGGTGGATGACCGGCAGCGGCTCAAGGAACGCCTGAGCACGGCGCTCGAGCTGGCTGACGATTCCGCGGCGGGCCAATGGCGCGAGCTGATTCTGGCCGATGCCGCCTCCCACGCCGGCCAGGTGGACGTGCGCCGGTTGTTGCCGTTCCGACTGCCGCGTTCGATTCGCTGGGTGTTGCTGGTGCTGGTGCTGTGCGCCGGGCTGGGTTTCGTTCCGGAATACCGCAGCAAGACCCTGCTCCAGAAGCAGGCCGAAGCCGACAACCTGAAGGAAACCGGCCGGCAGCTTGCGGAACTGACGCGGCGCAGTCTCGAGCGGCGGCCACCCACCCTCGAGCCGACGCGCCAGTCTCTCGAATCAGTCGCCCACCTGGGGGATCAGCTTGCCAACCAGAGGCTCACTCGCAGCGAGGCGTTGCGGGACCTCGCCAGCGCCGCGGAGAAACTGAAGCAGCAACTGGATGACCTGGCGAAAGACCCGACCCTCCGGCGGCTGGAGCAGGCCGCGCGCAACGCCGGGGCGACGGATGCGCAAGCCGCCGCCGCTTTGCAGAAACAGATCGAGGCGCTGCAAAAGCAAGTCGGCGCGCCCGGCGCAACGCCGGAGAACCTGGAGAAACTGAAAAACGACCTCGAAAAGCTCCAGCAGGCCGCCCGGGGGCTGGACCCAAATTCGGCGGGAAGCGAGGCCCAGCGCCAGAAGCTGTCCGACACCCTTTCGGCCCTTTCCCGCCAGGCGCAGGAGTTGGGACTCCAAGTGCCGGAATTGGACGAGGCCATCGCCGCGCTGGCGGCCAGCCAGACCGAATTGTTCCTCAAGAACCTCGAGGAGGCCGTGAAGGACCTTGAAAAGATGCGCGAGATGGCCAAAACCTTGCAGCAACTCCAACAGCAGGCCGAAAAAATCGGCAAAGACCTGGCCGAGCAGCTCAAGAACGGACAGCCGGACGCCGCCCAGATGACGTTGGAGAGAATGGTCAAGGAATTGAACCAGGCCAATCTCACGCAGGAGCAACTCGAGCGAATTGAACAGGAGGTCAGCCAGGCCTTGGACCCCGCCCGGAACTACGAAAATGTCGCCGACCATCTCAAGAAGGCGGTCCAACAAATGAAACAAGGCGACAAAGCCGGGGCGTCCCAATCGCTGGCCTCCGCCGCGAAGGAATTGGAGAAACTGATGGAGCAGATGGGCGACGCCCAGCAGATGGCCGCGGCAATTCAGGCGCTCGAACAGGCCTCGATGTGTATTGGGAGCGGGCAGGGGTGGCGCATCAGCCGGCAGCCCGGCTACAAGCCCGGCGGCAAACCCGGCTCCGGGGTCGGCACTTGGGCTGATGAAACCGGCGAATGGGACGGGCAGTGGACCGGGGGCTGGGATAATTCCGGCATCACCCGGCCCGAAATGGACCCCAGGGGGTTGAGCGACCGCGGACCGGGGGAGCTCAGCGACGCGCTCAAACCCACCAAAGTGAAAGGGCAATTCTCGCCCGGCAACCAGATGCCCAGCATCACCCTCAAGGGTGTCAGCATCAAGGGCCAGAGCACCGTGGGCTACCAGGAAGCCGCTGCGGCCGCCCAATCCGAAGCCGAAAGCGCGCTGAGCCAGGAAAAGGTCCCCCGTGCCTACCAGGGCGCCGTCCGGGATTATTTTGATGACCTGAAAAAATGAAGCCCGCCCGCCCAGCCGGCCCCTGCCTCCCGCGCTCCCGCCGGCAACAGTCTCGGTTTCCCTTTTTCTTCCGGCCCTTTTTTCCAACCGTGCATGAACACTGAGCAAGCCATTCAATCGTTTCGAGACGACTACGCCGCGCTCCGGGCAGAAATCGGCAAGGTCATTGTCGGCCACGAGTCCATTGTCGAGGGCACGCTCACCGCCCTGTTCGCCGGCGGCCACGTGCTGCTCGAGGGCGTGCCCGGGCTCGGCAAAACCTTGTTGGTTCGCACCCTGAGCGAAGTTCTCGATTTATCCTTCAACCGCATCCAGTTCACGCCGGACTTGATGCCGGCCGACATCCTGGGCACCAACATCGTGATGGAAACCGCGGGCGGGCGCCGCGAGTTCCAATTCCAGCACGGGCCCATCTTCGCCCATCTGATTCTGGCCGACGAAATCAACCGCGCCACGCCGAAGACCCAATCCGCCCTGCTGGAGGCCATGCAGGAGCACCAGGTCACGGCCGGCGGACAATTGCGCCGGTTGAACGAGCCCTTTTTTGTCATGGCCACGCAGAACCCGATTGACCAGGAAGGGACCTATCCCCTGCCCGAAGCGCAACTGGACCGGTTCTTCTTCAAGATTCTGGTGGGTTACCCCTCGGGCGACGAGCTCACCGAAGTCCTGAACCGGACGACAACCGGGGTGCAGGCGGCCGTGAAGAAGGTTCTCCAACGCGAGCGGTTGCTCGAGCTCATGCGGCTGGTCCGGGATGTGCCGGTGGCTTCGCATGTGAAGAATTATGCCGTGCGCCTGGTGCTGGCGACGCATCCGCGCACCGACACGGCCGCCCCCATTGCCACGCAGTACCTCCGTTTCGGCAGCAGCCCGCGCGGCGCTCAGACTCTCATCCTGGCGGCCAAAGTGCGCGCCTTGGTGGATGGCCGGTTCAATGTCAGCTTCGACGACATCGAGGCGTGTGTCGCCCCGGCCCTCCGCCATCGCCTGATCCTTAATTTCGAGGCCGAAGCCGAGGGCGTCACCACCGACCATATCCTGGGGCAGATTCTTCGCGACGTGCCGCGGGATGTTCAGGCCGTAAACGTCTAGCGTCTCCTTTGCGCCGCCCGCCCATGGCGAATCCGCTCCTCAGCCCCTCCCTGCTGCGCACGTTGGAGCAGTTCCAGCTCCTGGCCTCCCGCCGCGCGCGCAGCTCCGCCCGGGGTGAACGCCGCAGCCGCGCCCGCGGGCAGTCCGTCGAATTTGCCGACTACCGCAATTACGTCCACGGCGATGATTTTCGCTACCTCGACTGGAATCTCTACGGGCGGCTGGAACGGTTGTTCCTCAAGCTTTACGAGGAGGAGCGCGAGTTGCCCGTCCGCATCTTTCTGGATGCCAGCGAGTCCATGACCTTCGGCGAGCCGGTTAAGTTTGATTTTGCCCGGCAGGTCGCGGCCGCCATCGGCTATGTCGGCCTCTGCGGCTTTGACCGGGTGAGCGTGATCCCGTTCCCCCCCCTCCCCCCCAACGGCCAGACGGATCCGGCCGCCTGGATCCTGCAATCGGCCGCCCGGGGCGCCCTGCGTGCGGTTCGCGGCAGGAAGTCGGCCATGCAGTTCTTTCAAAACCTCGCCGCGCTCACGGCCGGCGGTCAGGCGGACCTCAACGAAACGCTGCGCCGCGGGGCGCTCGAGGCCCGCCACACCGGCCTGGCGGTTGTCCTCAGCGATTTTCTCGATCCGGCCGGGTACGAAGCCGGGCTCACGGCCTTGGTCGGGCGGGGATTCCAGGTGGATGTCGTTCAAATCCTGGCGCCCGAGGAACTGACTCCGACGACCTACGGCGACCTGCAACTGGTGGACTCCGAAAATGGCGCGGTCCAGGAAGTCACTTTTGGCCGGTTCCGTCTCAAAGCCTACCAGCAGACCGTTCAGAATTTTATCCAGCGGCTGAAGGAGTATTGCCAGCCGCGGGGCATCAATTTTTTCACGGCCGCCTCGAACACGTCGCTGGAGGACCTGTTGCTGCGGCAGCTTCGAAAAGCCGAGGTCTGGGCCTAGCCGATGAACTTTCTGGCTCCAGCCGCCCTGGTGTTTGCCGTCACGATCCCGGTGGTGATCGTGTTTTACCTCCTCAAACGCAAGCGGGTGGTCAAACTGGTTTCAAGCACGCTGCTGTGGCAAAAGTTTCTCGCGGAGACCCAGGCGAGCTCCCCCTTTCAAAAACTCCGGCGCAACTGGCTGCTGCTGTTGCAGATTCTGCTGCTGGCGCTGGCCACCTTCGCGCTGGCCCGCCCTTATTTCGCCGCGAAAATCAAACCCGCTCACCTCCGCGTCGTCATCCTCGACGCCTCGGCTTCGATGCAGTCCACCGACGTGTCGCCCTCGCGTTTTGAATCCGCGCGCGCCGAGGCGCTGAAGTGGGTGGACAGCCTGGCCGGCCGGGACCAGATGGTCATTCTCCAGGCCGGCGCTTACACCGAAGTCAAGCAATCCGCCACCAGTGAAAAAGCCGCCTTGCGCCGCGCCCTGCAAAGCTGCGCGGCCTCGGACGGGCCCACCCGCCTGGTCCCCGCCCTCCGCATGGCCGAATCCCTCGTCCGCGACCAGCCCGGCGCGGAAATCCATCTGTTTACCGACGGGGCGGTGCCGGAGTTGCGCGAATTCGAGAACAAAGCCCTGCCGCTGGTGTTCCATCGTATCGGCGTCCGCGCCAACAATGTGGGCATCACCGCCCTGGACGCGCGGGCCAACCCCGAGGACGCCCGCCAGCGCGCGGTGTATGTCAACGTGGCCAACTTTTCGTCGAACCAGGTTGAAACCGAACTGGAGCTCCGGCTCGATGGCCGCCTGCTCGAAACCCGCCCGTTGCGAATCGGGGCCATGGAGATTTCGCCGCAGGTGTTCATCACCACGCAGCCCCGGGACGGCATATTCAACCTCCGCCTGGCCGCGCGGGACGATCTGGCCTGCGACAACGAGGCTTCGTTGGTGAGCCTGCTGCCGCGACCGGTGAAAGTGCTGCTGGTTTCCAAGGGCAACCGCCTGCTCGAACGCGCGCTGCGCGCCGCTCCGCTGGTCCAGCTTTCCGTCGCGCAGTCGCTCACCGATCCCGCCGCAGGTTTCGATTTCGTCGTACTTGACGGCGTGGTCCCCGCCGTATGGCCCCGGGGCAATCTCCTGGCCTTTCGAGTGCCCAACACCAACTGGTTCGAGTCCCTCTCCCAAATCCAGGCGCCCGCCATTGTGGACTGGAAAAGCACCCATCCCCTGCTCCGCTACGTCGGATTCGATAACGTCCAGGTCGTCGAGAGTCTTACGGCCAAAACCCCTTCCTGGGCTTCCTCGCTCGTGGACTCCCCCCAGGCGCCGCTCATTCTGGCCGGCGAGCTTGGCCGCCAGCGCATCGCCTGGGTCGGCTTCGATCCGTTGGACAGCAACTGGCCGCTGCGCATCTCCTTCCCCATCTTTATCGCCAACGCCGTGGAGTGGCTCAACCCCGCCAATGTCCAGGGTGGACAGTTGCTCATCAAAGCCGGTGAAGCGTTCCGCCTCCCCTTGCTCCACCCGGAAACCAGCGCGCAAGTCGTACTGCCGGACGGCAAGGTCCGCGAGGTGCCGCTGGATGCCACTGCCAATGAATTTGTTTTTGGTGAAACCCATCGGCAAGGCGCTTATCGGTTGCGGATTGGGACCAATGAACTGGTGTTTTGCGTAAACCTGCTGGACGCCGCCGAGAGCGACAACCGGCCCCGGGACGAATTGCGGCTGGGCCAGTTTGAGCGCGTGACCGCCACCACCCTGCAGCGCGCCAACCTCGAAGTCTGGCGCAGCATTCTCGCCTTGGGCCTCTTCATCCTTCTGACCGAGTGGTGGTATTATCACCGCCGAACCGTGTGAACTCGCCGGCTTAAACCTTGGCACCCTTTCCTTTGGTGGCCTTGGCTTGGAATCATTTCGCCGGAAGATAACCTCCCGCAGGCACACCGGGCGCAGGGGAGGGTGGACACTTGAACATCCAACCTTGGACCGTTCCTGTGCCCTGGTCAGCCGCCGCCACACCGAAGGGGCCAAACTCAAACCGCGAAAAATTCATGAAGCGCTTCGCCGAGGCACCGGAACTGCTCTCGGGAAAGGGCGAAGCGGGGCGCAAAGGCCTCGCGGCCGATTGAATTACACAAGTAACTGCTCAACAATCACTTATGGCAAAGAAGGGCCAGTCGCGATGACGCTGTTTTCAACCGAGACTGATGGCTGCCAGCCTTTGTCCCGCTCCCAAAGTGCTCAAAGGCGGTACACCGCTGCCCTTGTTTCCGCGTTTCCGGCTCTGTTGCTGCTGCTCGGCTGTCCCTGGCTCTGCCAAGGTGCCGATCACCTGCCCAACGCCGCAGCGAAGATTGGAACGGTGGTGATTAACAACGATGCCCAATTTACCACGCATCTTGAGGTCACCCTGACGATCAAGGGGGTTAACAACGGGACAGGCCTCTCGGCCATGCAGTTCTCAAACGATGGGGAGACGTGGTCCGCTCCGGAACCCTATCGCACCAGCAAATCCTGGACGCTGGCCGACGACGGCCTTTACCCGGTGGGGATGAACACCGTTTTGCGAACCGTGTATGTCCGGTTCCGCGACGGGGCTGGACGGTGGAGCAAAGCGGTGACCGACAGCATCGTGTTCGCGAAATCCGCGAGCGACGTGCCGCAGATCAAGGAGGTGTGGATCATGCAACAAAAGCCTGCGGATTACTCGAGCAGCGAGCCGCCGGGCAGCCGGCGCAATCCTTTTTTGGTGCCGGCCGGCCGGAATGAAGTTGAGTTCGATTCGCTGATGTACTCGCTCATGACCAACTACGGCACTTATTGGCCCCGGGCAGCCGCGACGGTGCCGCAGTCCACGGCCACGGTGCTGACCATCCATTTGGGCCCCGGCGTTTACGAAACGCACGGCGACAACAAGGCGTATGGCAACACGCTGGCCTGGAGCCCGCGCAGCGGCTGGCGCATCCTGGGCTCGGGCAAGGACGTCACCACCCTCAAAATGGTGGACTTGGGGCGGAATTATTGGTGGTGGGTGGATGTCATCGGCGGCTATTACGGCGATGTCGCCATTTACGAGGACCTCGAGATCGCCGACCTGACGGTGGACTGCAACCTCCAGGAGGGTGGCTCCAACATTCCGGGGCGTTTCTGCCGGGGGCTCTTTTTTTCCGGCAACAACCTTCAAGTGCGGCGGGTCAAAGTGAAAAACTTTGGCTCGCACATCCCCAACGCGGAGCCGTTTGCAATCGGCATTGTCAACTTCGGGTCCGCCACCGGCAACGCCAATGTCATCCTCGAGGATTGCGACATCGTTCAGCCGCAGGTTGGCAACGATTACAGCGCCGTCATGCTCCACCTGGGCGGCACGTTCGGGACTGACGGCCAGATGCGCTACTATACCAATCTCATCGTCCGCAATTGCTATTTGAACGGCGCCTCGTATGACGGCGAGACCCCGGTGGACCCCGCCCTGTACCCGTGGAACGAGCGCGGCAGCCACGGCTTGGGTATCATCGGCACGTGGGGCGCCCTGGCCGAGGACAACCTCGTCGTGAACGTGCAACACGGCTATTACGCCGACATTTCCAGCGCCCATGACGTCACGGTGCGCAACAATCATTTCCGCAGCGTCATTTTCGGCGCCTCCATGATCATGGGCCGCACCAGCCGCGAAACCCGGCTGCTCGAGGGTTTCCTCCGATTCGACAATAATCTGGTTGAGCTGGACCCCCGCTTCTTTCCCAAGGGCGACAGTTGGGGGACGTTCGGCTGGCGGTTTGGCTTTCGGTTCACCAGCGACCTCAAGGGCCCCTACGACTATGCTTACCATCAACTGCTGATTCGCAGCAACGTGTTCCAGTTCAATGACCGCGTCAAACCAGACACCAACGTTGGCGGAACCGTCGGCTCGCTGCAGGGCTTTCTCTCCGCCGAACTGGCGGACAACGCCTTTGTGGGGATGAACCCTCCCATCTCGTGGGACAACTCGCCCGAGTATCTCGATTGCCAGGCGGATATTCTTCGGTCAAATCGCACGGCGCCGCTGATTCGCCGGGACAATCGCACGGAACAAAAAGTCATCGTCGAGGAGTACCCCTTCCTTCTGGACGCCGCGCTGCCTCGCCCCGTTATCACCCATGGCACCCTGCTTGCGTTGCCGCTGCCGCTCATTGACGGAGCGCCTGCCACCACCATCATGGGGCTGCCGCCGGCGGCGACGCTTGAGCCGGCCGGGCTGGTCCGGTGGAAAACCACGGCCAGGGACATTGGCAAATACGTCCTCAGCTTCTATGACAGCCCGCAGCGAACCAACGACCCCCGCCGCACCCTGGTGAGCGTCACCAGCCGCCTCTCTCCGGATGATCCCCGTTACTTCTCAAACAATCTGCTGGCTTTTTGGAGGTTTGACGAAACCTCCGGCACCATGCTGCTCGATTCCTCCGGCAATGAGATCACGATGAATGCCTCGGTCGGCATCAGTTCGAATCTGCTCTCCTTGGGCGCCGCGGGCTATGCGCCGGGCAGGACCGCTCTTCGGTTCCTCGGCAGTCCCGGCAATCATCCCCCGCCGCTGTCGGTCCTCAGCACCAACCCGCCGCTGTTCCGTGGCTATACGCTGCCGTTTCACCCCCTCCTGAATACCGAGGCTTCGCTGTATCAGGCGTTCACCATTGCATGCTGGTTCAACCTCGAGGCTCCTCCGCGGACCAACCAACTCCTGCTGACCGACAACTCGAGGTTCTTTTGGTGGCTCAATCCGGGCTCGGGCTCCGACTCCAACCGGGCGGCGCTTGCGTTTGTCAGCTATCCCACCAACATTCGGCTCAGTTCCCCGACCAATCTGGTGGCAGGCACATGGTATCACGCGGCGGTGGTTTACGACGGCATCGCGCTGCGGATGTTCCTCGATGGCGCGCTGGTGGCGCAAATTCCCTCCGGCCCCTTGACCGCCTATGTGCCCAACTCCACTTTTTTCGTTGGGGGCCGCTATGGCGCCGACGACTTTGTGGGCTGCCTCTCGGAGTTGGCGGTTTGGGGGCGGCCTCTTGCGGATGCGGAAATCGCAAGGCTGCGGACCGATGCCCTGAGCGGCGTAATCCCCCGCCTCGAGCCGGTGCCGCCTTCGGCGTTGCGCGTTGAAGCGGTCACCGATAACACCCTTCGCATTTCCTGGCAGGACAACTCGCTGAATGAAACCGCCTTTGTCCTCGAGCGCGGCGTCACGCCCGAACAGTTTACGGTCGTTGCCACGCTAGGCCGTGATGCCACTGGCTTCACAGACACCATCCCCCAGGGGGGGGCACCTACTATTACCGTGTCAAAGCCGTCAACCGCCTCGGCGAGTCGGATTACTCGCATCCTTTCGCCATCAGCGATGGCAAACCGCGCGCCCCAGCCACGCTCCGGTTTCACTGAGAGGCCGGAGCACAGCCTCGCGATCGTGGCCGGCATGCAATCTGACTCCTGCTGACCGGGGTGCTCCGACCCACCGCAACGTGACCCGAAAAATCCAGAGAACCCTCGCCGGTCCGGTGGAGATTCTTTTTGGCCCAAGGCCTGTCCAAGTTTTGCACCGATCAAAGGATATGCGATCACCGCGAGTGTATGCGATGGGCCGCCACTGGGAGCAGGACGCCCCCCCAGCGCATCCATTTTGGGCTCTGATCCCGGCCGGCGAACGCGTTTCCTGAGTGTTCTTCGACACTCCCGCCGGCGGCGATCAGACGCGTTCGCAGCCGTCCCGGCTGGCGCGGCGGGCCTCAGGCGGCCACCGGAGCCGAGCCCAACTTGGCCAGGACCCGGTCGAGAATTTCGCGGCGGCGCTTGAGCATGGCCTTGAAGTCATGTGAATCCGTGCGGACGACCTCGAGGTCCATTTCGGACGCCGCATGACGCAGCACGTCGCGCAGGATTTCCAACTCCTCGGAAGTGAACTCGTAGCTTTGCATGTGCTTGCTCCCATCCACGATGGTTCACCGCGCGCGGCCGAGGGCTCCGGGCCTGATACGCAGCCCGACGCGGCCTGAGGACGCGCCCGGCATGATTGTTCGAGGCTAATATAACACAAGCCAAGGGCGTGGCAAAGTTGCTGGCCCCTCAGCCCCGCTGCCGCTATCGTCGGCACATGGACACGGATTTGCGCGGGAAAGTCGTGGTGGTGACGGGTGCCTCCGGCGGCATCGGCTCGGCGATCGCCCGGGCATTCGCCAGTGAAGGCGCCCGGGTGGTGATCCACTACCGTCGCGGGAGGAAGGCCGCCACCACCCTGGCCAGCGAGTGTCTGCCGGCGGACAACCTGGTCGTGGGGGCGGACCTCGCCACCGAGCGGGGAGCCAGGCTGCTGTTCAGCCGGGCGCTGGACCGGTTTGGGCGGGTGGACACGTTGGTGGCCAACGCCGCCTCGTGGGAAACCCGCGACGTTCCGCTGCAGGAAATGTCCCTTCGGCAGTGGCGCGCCACCCTCGAGGGAGTGTTGACCTCGACCTTTCTCTGCCTGCGGGAGTTTTTCCGCATTGTTGCGCGGCAGCGCTGCGGCAACGCGGTTTTAATCGCGTCCACCGCCGGCATCTTTGGGGAAGCCGGCCATGCGGACTATGCGGCCGGCAAGGCGGCCATCGCCTTCGGCCTGACCCGGACGCTGAAAAACGAAATCGCGCGAATCGCCCCGCATACCCGGCGCTACTGCGGCGGGCGGGTCAATTCTATTTGCCCGGGCTGGACCGTGGTGCCGCGCCTGGCGGCCCGGCTCGCGGACCATCAACAGATTCGGAAAGTAACGGCCACCATGGCCCTGCCCCAACTGGGCCGACCCGAAGATATTGCCCGCGCCGCCGTGTTTCTGGCCTCGGACAGGCTTGCGCGGCATATTACCGGCCAGACCCTGGTCATCGCGGGAGGCATGGAAGGCCGGCAATTGTGGCAGGCGGACGAGATTGACCCCGCTGCGGTCTAAAAGTCGAGGCGGTTAATCCGTCGCGGCAGCCCACGACCGTTCGTTCTGACTCAATGCAGCGCAACCGCGCCGCGCCTTCCCGCCGTGCCGTGCCAGGGCTAACTCCATACGCCGGGGATGACCTCGCCGCAGAAACGGCACTTTCCCGAATTCAAATGCAGGGCGGTCACGGCGAAAATGTCCCGCTCAATGACGGCCTTCTTGCAGTTCGGGCACCAGGTGGTCTGGGCGCCCTCGAGGCCGGGAACGTTTCCAATGTACACGTAACGCAAACCCTCGGCGCGGGCGGCATCGCGGGCTTTGACGAGGGTTTCGACGGGGGTCGGCGGCAGATGGGTCAACTTGTGTTGCGGATGGAAGCGGGAAAAGTGGAGGGGCTGGTCGGGGCCGAGGCGCCTGGCGATCCAGGCGCTCATGCGGCGAATCGTGTCCAGACGGTCCGTGTAAGTGGGAACAACCAGATTGATGATTTC
>Ga0116145_1003324_pt1 | contig 13628 bp, 8 predicted proteins | sample AD_JPNHG1_MetaG_FD_89747 | JGI IMG/M metagenome (GOLD analysis project Ga0116145, IMG submission 89747) | Active sludge microbial communities of municipal wastewater-treating anaerobic digesters from Japan - AD_JPNHG1_MetaG | ecosystem: Engineered > Bioreactor > Anaerobic > Digestate | place... | reverse complement strand
CACAAAAAGGCTGGGCGGTACTTCGACGCGCAGGACAGGCATTTCTTGGCCCGAGCTGTTGGGCAATGTGAGCCTCTCAATCACAGGGACAAGCGGCGGTTTGATCGAATCCTCGCTTGCTTGCCGGACAAAGGCTTCTACCACATCGAGCTTATCGAGCGGAATCCCAACAACATCGCGCGTACTATCATCGATACCGAAGAGAATGACGCCTCCCCTACTGTTGGCAAACGCTGCCAATTCATCGGCGATATCATTCTGCGATGGACCGCGGATTTTGTTCTCGACGAAGCGCACTTCCTTGAGCTCAAAGAAACTGTCTTCGCCGAGGCGGATTTTTTCAAGTAATTTGGATTTAGTATTAAACACCTAAAATCTCCTTCAGGAAAGCGCACAGTATAGTTTTCAATACAATTAATGCAAGAGCAGTCATGTTATCAGCTGGCGTTTCTCATGATTTTCTTAATGTACTCATCCGGATTTGCGATTATTTCATCATATTCTGCCTTGTGAATCTTTTTAGATTCAAAATCTATCTTTACATCTTGGACAAATTTTCTAAAATCTTCGTTTATATCGCATAATTTGTTCATTGTTTCCCAATCGAGCTCTTTCTTTCGCTGCGCATGAAAGAGCACTCTTGAAGAACCAATATCTTCAAGATCAAGTTCTATTATTCCAATTCCAAATGATGTTGATAGTCTCTCTAATTCATTGAGAAGTTCATCGTCATCCTTTATATCAGCGGCAACCAAATATCCCTCGTTGGCCCAAGACGAATTTGAAACTGCTTGGAAAAAATATTCTCTATAATTATTTCTATCAATGTATTTCTTTAATTCAAAAGAATAGAGGATAATCGCATTAGAATTACTGATGTTATTCAGCTCAATTATTTCAGATATCCAATCTTCAATCGGGATATAGACCCCCACCATATCGGGATGAACCCATTCACTTAATCCATTCTTTCTCGATTTTTCATGGAATATTGTCTTCGTCAGTATTGCCTTGCCTCTGTTAAACTGAGGGTTGGAATACGCAAAATAGCTGAGCAATGGGTGCAAATCCCTTTCCGTAAATGTCGTCCTTTCATTCATCTTGAAAGCGATTTCTTGATTGTCGAGCTTTTCGATGAATTCGCTCGTCAGAATATTTGACTTCGACTTTAGAAAAAATTTTGCCGGCCGCTTGCCCACTTTCACGAATATCGAGTTAGGATTATCTCTGACATCGACAAATAGTTGCGATCCTAATGTTTGCCAAGGCGTCTTGCCCTTTGTAACGAGTTCTTTATCATACCCAAGCTCAGTTCCCCTTTGCCAAATATCTTGGTATATAAGTGGAATCTCAGATTTTTCGAGAACTTTTTTCGCAAACTCCAAAAATTGATTCATTTTCTGCTGTTCCTCATGCTTCGATAGTATCCCGCCAAGCAGAAGTATAGCAAGTTCATTTATACTTGCGGCATATCTTTAAAAGCATTTCAAATGAGCTTGGCTTATATTTGTCAAAATCCTCTTCGTCGACAAAAACGTAATCAAAACGGGTTGCTTTTTGCATTGCATTGATGTCTTCGCACCATTTCTCAAGACGAGCCATTTTAAGAGGCACATCAATATCTTCAAGACCTTTGGTCTCTGCTATCACAACCGTATTATCGTCGAGCTTCACGATGAAATCTGGGTAGTAATTCGAGATATTCCCTTTAGATGAAACATAATCAAGGGTAAAGTGGACTGCAAAGTAATTCTTTGCATATGCGATGACATCAGGGCAGTTGTCTAAAAATGAAGCAAATTTCAGTTCTAATTGGCTATCACCGATAATCTTATTGAAGACGCTTTTTTGAGGTACATAAAACGATTGCTCTTTTGCTACGAAAGGCCTTGTATCTTTGAGCCTTATTGAGCTTTGAATCTCAGCAACTCCTCTATCTTGAATTGTAAGCCGATTTATTTCCTTTACAAAAGTTTCTATCACCGTTTTTGTCACTTCTGGCTCAGCAAGATTCCGTAGAGTATTGGGATCATCAAGCCTTACTGAGCAGGCAAATAAAAAGGATGAGATAAATTCCTTTATTTTACCAAATAGGACATCATAGCCACTGACAAGGTGCAAATATTTCATAATAACTTGCGCAAAGTAGCCCACGACACTCTGATACTCAGCAACAGTTGTCGAATCCAGCATAGTAGTATGGTTGACTTCGCCAGTTGCGATATCCCTAAAAACAATCTTGCGTTTTTCTTCGTCGCTGAATTGGTGATATGGCAGCTTTTTATTAGTAAAGGAGGCCGGATTGAGTGCATCTAAGTTCTTGTATTCTCTATAGATACGCGCGCTTACTATTGGAATTTCAATATCAAGTTTATCGACATTTTTTTTCTTATTCTCCTTATCGACCTCGATGATAAGCGGTGATTTCGGACTCGTTCCCGTACCCATTGGTCTATAATCGAGTTTTACGCCTTCACTCTGTATTGATTCAACAAAATCCATAAAAGCTGGAGTACCTACCACGCTCACAAATTCTGAAGTATCTTCTCCAAGGTACATCCTTCTTAATCCACGACCTAATGTTTGTTCAGGAAGAATATTTGCCTTCGCTGCATATGGCCTTAATCCCACAATTGTGGTGACATTTCGCACATCCCATCCTTCTTTCAACACAAGAACCGAAACAATTGCTTTGTAGGGGTTGTCCCATTTATCTATTTCATTTGCTGCTTTTCTCAGCCTATCGAGCTCTTCCTTGCTCTTTTTTGTATCTGATTCGGATATTTCTCCATTATTTTTCGTATGAATAATGAGCACTGCGTCTTTTAATTCAGGATAGGTATTTTCAAGATATAAGGCAACATCATCGCAATTCCTAGTATCATCAGTCATCACAAAGAGAATTGCCTTCTTACCAAGTTTTTCATGTTCAGCATAGACCTTTCGCCATTCTTCTACGCCAAGCGCAATATAGTCAGCATATTTCTCTGTATATCGCGAACTCTGACGTTCCTGCAATCTTTTTCTGCTTTCAGAATCCGGCAAAACTGGGTGCTTGACCACATTTTGCCAAATTGCTTCCACAAGGGGATAATCAGAAATGGTCTGGACAAATATCGAACCATTCTCTCGCTTAGGCGTTGCAGTGACGTCTATTTGGAGTGAAAGAAAGCGATCTTTCTGTTTCATTCTATTATTGATGTCTTCTATGGATTTGAACCATGCGAGTTCAGCATTATGAATATGATGGGCCTCATCATTGATCACAACAAGCTCATCGAGCTCGCGCACAATGACGCCAAGATCGATTTTAGAATCCGTGGTCTTTCCGGTAGGTCGCCTTCCAAGAAAATAGTCCTCAAGATTGTCATCGTCAAAGCAAGGTTCAGTATCATTGCCTGTATATACTCGCTGGATGTTAGTAAGAAAAATATTGCCTGTTTTCCTTACAATAGAGATATCATCTTGGATATGCAAGGTAAGTTGGAAATCATCCTTCCAGTTTTGACCTTCATAGCCATTATCAGGAAGTACAGGATCCCTCCAAAAGATTCGCAATCCATCGAAATCTGCACGGAGGCGGTCTAGTACAATGATATTTGGCGCTATGATAAGAAAATTAGTAGAAAGCCGGGAATCTAATTCATATATTTTATGGAAATAGCACCATGCAACGATTAGACTGATAACCTTCGTTTTTCCACTGCCTGTTGCCATTTTTATTACAAAGCGAAGCCAATCCTCCTCAAACATCCCAGTGGAAACTGCTCCTGAAGAATCGTAGCGAATTAGGTCATATTTATCCTTTACCTGTGCGACTTCGTAGAGATAAATGACTGTTTCAACCGCCTCTCTCTGCGCAAAATAATATCGAAATTGAATAAGCTCCTCATCGGATGACGACTCTTGTACATTATCATTCTGAAACCACCAGTGAAGCAACGCTTTTGATGTTGCTGATGCGCCTTCATAGTCGGTATCTCGCCACGCTTTCACTTCTCGACGAATTTTGTCTACAAGCGGTGGCAAAAGTTTTTCATAGCTCAAATCCTTTAGGTTCTCAGCCGAGGGGGTCCATCGGCATTCTGGATCGAGAATAACATAGGGAGAAGTAGGGAAATTAGGGCTTATTGGCATACTTAATTCCTCTATTGAAAATCCAATTCAGGCTTATTTATCCGCGGCGGATAATAAAGACCAACAATTATGAAAGGATTCAGAGCCCACCCATGGTATAGTTTTGTGGTACCTAAGAAAAAATAAAGATCTCTCTTGCTTACAAAGTGATTAAGACATTTTAGCCGTACTTTATTTAGCGCGGCCTTTTCATCACCATTTCTTTCCAGAATTCTTGATGTATCAATATTGAAAACCTTATAGCTCTCCGGACGAATATCAGAAAGATTCCTTTCTACATCGGCTTCGATCCAATGATATTTTTTGTATTTCTTATCATAGTCTAGCTTGCGAAATGGCAATGGGTAGATGCGTATCCATGAGCCATCGTCCAATAATCCCGCAGTGCATACAAGCTCATCATATTTTTTGGAAAGAGTGGGGTACGTCTTGACTGTGATGCATATCTTTTTTCTTTCTATCATATATGATAAACCTTTATATGATAGTTTTTTGCAAGATAATCGCTTATAACATGGCGATGGCAATGCAGAGCATCATGCTCAAAGCACGTAAGTGCTAATCTCCTCTTATTTTCATATATGGAAAGAAGTACATCAATAGAATAATTCTTTTGTGGAAGTTCCTTTTTATATTCGCTGAATAGCGCCTTATAGTCTGCATCATCATCAAGATCTTTTCGCTTGCTAGAAATGATCCCAAGCTCAGGGATATGAATGTATTCAATACCTATTTTGGGCAGAACACGACTAAGTAGTGGTTTTGAAAAACCGAATTTGCGGCTTATCGGATTATTCCTTACATCACAGAGCACACAAATATTGTTTTGGATCAACATATTAATATATCTTTCTAATGAGAGGCCCTCGTAGCCTATTGTAAAGACAATCGCCTCATCTTTCTTAAGACCTTCTTTCTCTTTTTTGATAGCCTCATGCTCTTCCATGCTCATTAGCGAATTAGCAATTTTTCTGTGTATGGCAAAATAGGGGAACTCTCTATAGACCTGACGGATAAGCGCATCTCCTCGAATATTCCTATACTCGTCATGGAACAAGTCTAATTGAATACTGCAACCCTCATCTGGTATATGTGAGTTACTTAAGCAAAATAAGTTATCCTTTTTTTCAAGCCATCCCATTGAGCTCAACGTATCGATATCCTGGGCAGCTTGGAATGAATAGCACCCATAGAGATAAGGGACAAAATCATAATAAGACTCATGTACCCTCTGAAGATAGAGGAAAAGAAGCTTTTGAAAATCCATATAAGAAAGAGAACCACCAGCACTTCGAATAAACGAAAGTAAAAATTTTTGGCGTTTAAAGGTGGGAGTATCTGGCGTTCGTATAGCATTCAGAAGGGGCATATATTGTTGATTTTTCATCATACTCCCACCTCTATGATACGCATCGTGTCATTACCAAAGATATCTACCACTTTGACTGCCACCTTATAACGTCCTGCAGGGCATTCATGGTATGGTGTCTCAAGTTCGAGGTTTCGGTCTTTTTTGGTGCGGAAACTCTGCCATTCGTTCTCGAAAATAAAGTCACCAGTCCATATTTCTTCTTCTTGACCAGTTGCTTGGTTCTTTACACGCACTATTTCGCGCTTGCTCTCAAAATTGAAATCGACGCTCCAATAGTCTATCCAATCTGACCATTTTTTTGTGAGAACTTCGTTAGAAACAATTCCCTCTTTATCTTTGCTCACTTTGACAATTTTGCCATTCTCTACCACAATCTTATTTTTCCCATTATCAAGCCTTGCAGAGGCGTTTGAAATCGAGTCTTGTGAATAAAAAACGGAAAAATCAGTTAAAGCTATGGAGATTGCTCCCGTGCTCTCTTTTTTCCGTCTGTCAGCTGGCTTCACATGAGGGGTCACTTCAATATAGTTCACATCATTGAATACTACTTGATCACGCTCAACAGCTCGCTTATCGAATACATCGCGGGGAATATATTTGAGAGCAAGATCGATTCCTTTATTCTTTGCTTCCTCTTGAATATTCGGGAAAAGACCCATTTCAAACTCGAATGCAAGGATATCCACGCGAGAAATGCGTTTTTCTCTACATTCGAGAATAATTTCCTCTGCAAAGAGGCGCGTCACTGGGAGATTGACTGGACCAATCGAGACAAGACGCCCCGCTTTCTTCCCATGGAAGCACTTGAGATTCTCCACAGGTTCCGCTTTATAGGCTCGCAAAATGAGGGATATGAAATCCTTTTCTTTTTGCTCTAGCTGCTTTTGGCGTTCTTCTTCTCGAAGGTTCATATTTACACCGATATAATGAGCCCGCTCATATTTCCCCAAATTCAATACTTCAAAGGCACGAAAATCTTTACCTGATTTTTTCATCTCTCTTTGGACACCGATGAGGCGCTTTCGCGTAGTGTGAATTGCGAATTTCCCGAGGTCGCAACCAATCCATTTACGTCCGAGCTTTTCAGCAACAGCCAGAGTCGTACCGGACCCGCAGAAGAAATCGGCTACGATATCGCCCTCGTTAGAACTAGCATTAATGATTCGTTCAAGGAGTTTTTCCGGCTTCTGGGTTGGATACTCCAAAATTTCTTGTGATGACGTTGCAACTCCAAATCCAGGAACATCGGTCCAGATAGAATCGAGTTGAATAGTATATTCATCTAAATAATATTTTTTATACTTCTGGCCTGAAGCAGAGATATATATTAATCCTTTGCTTTCCATTTCTCTAATAGATGCTTCAGAATAATCACCTAATGTTGTACGCTTGAACTTTCTCCCATCAGGATCCGAATATCTAAACTCATTAAGTTGTTTTTCTGTTAATTCTGAAGGTATAAAATTGAATATGCTTTCTGTATTCTTTGCATAACAAATAATATTATCAAAAGTCTTAGGCCAGTGCTTTGCTTGCTTTTTGGCTCCTTTTCCAACAGCATCCTTTTTCCAAATAATTTCACCTTTGAAGCAATCACCAAAAATTTCATTTAGTATTAGCCTAATATAACTATTCAGCCTCCAATCACAATGCACATAAATGCTTCCGTCATCTGCCAAAAGATCATGCATAAGCACAAGCCGCTCATATATCATTGCAAGAAAACTATCTGCGCCCTTGCCCCATGTATCGCGATAAGCAAGCTCTTCTAGTACGGTAGGTTCTTTTGTAAAGATTTCTTCTCCTATTTCAATATTCATTGAAAAATCTGCACCTACATCAAAAGGAGGATCAATATAAATCAGCTTAATACCGCCATTTTTCTCAATTTCTTCTCTCATTGGGCCATTCTTTAGCGATGAGAGAATGAGCTTGTTATCTCCCCAAATCAGCTTGTTGGTCCAACCTGTCTTTTGGCGACCGCGAAGATCAAAGAGTTCATTTCTATAAGGCTCATCTTCTGGCTTTTCTATTCTTGGCTCGTCGATTTGTTCAATGACTTGAAAAGGAAGCACAATGTTAGATATTTCATTTGTTTTACCATTCCACACAAGCTCGACCTCGCGCTTGTCATCAAACAGCAAAAAACGATATCTATCTGGTAGTGGCTTGCCCGCTTCGATGAGCTTTATTACTTCTCTCTGTTCGGCATCAGTGAGTTTCATGCCTCTGGTCCTTTTAAATGCATCTTTTGTACCTTCGCTTCCTATTCTTTATCATAGCACTTCATATGTGCGATTCCCAGGTATTTCGTATTTCTGCAAACTCATTTCCCGATGAACAAATTTTCCTCCAGTGCTGTACAGGCTTTGGAAAATCATTTAAAGACGATTGGTATAACTTAAATAGTAGAAAAGAGAGATGCGCTGCAGATTTTCGTGTATACAGTTTCTTCTCTATTTCATTAGCTTCTAAAATTGTCGGATCAGTCTCATGTTCGATTTCTTCTAGTCCAGCTACTATATTGCTCTCGATTTTGCCGCGAAGATATTTTGGCTTCTTAGAAAGAAATAAGCTCATTATATACATTGCGTTTGCAAGGCCTGGCTCGTAACGCCATCTTACGATATTGCTGGCCTCGGAAAGCAACGCCTCGATCTCATCAGATAATAGAGGAGTCTCTTCATCAGGATAATTGGACAAACCCAGAATAGCATTCAGCGCATCAGTTATTCTGTCCTCGGATGAACTACATAGAGCATCTGATATCTCATTAATGAGAATGGTACGTTCTTCTGGAAAAAGCCTTATGAACGCAAGCTTCATGTCCAAATATGGCATATCAAATGATTGGGCCTCATCTATAAGCCTTCTTATTTGCTTCTTATCCTCATCGGTCGTCTCTCTGCAAAGCACTGGTGATATCACATTTGTCATAATGCTTGATAGATTTCTTAGCCGATCTCGAGCTTCCCCTCTGGTTGAGGCAAAACCGAAAGATACCTCTTCAGGCTCTTTGGTTTTGAGATATTCTTTATCGGAATCCCACCATTTGATAAGTTTTTCTAGTAAAGTACGAGCGTCAGAAACTGTCCAATCAAGCAATCTCGCTGAACCAAGAAAATCTGCAATGATAGGAGAATCGCCACGAGTTATGGATATTCCCTTATGAGTATTCCCTATTACAGGAAGAGGACTTTGAAGAAGATACTGCTTAAATCTCGCAGGCGCATCCACTCCTTTAGGAATGGTGAGTCCAAGGAAAACAAAGTTGCGCAATCCTGCACATTCTGGCACTTGTTCACCTAAACTCTCTGTCCACACCAGCTTTCCAAATCTACTTTTCTGTTCTTCATTTAGGACGCCTAATCTGTGTAAGGAAAGGAGAGATATTATTGACCATGTACGGGTCTTCTCAGATTGGTTTGTAGCATTTTGGAATAGCTCCTCGATGGTTTCTTTCTTGACACATATATTGTGAGATTTCCCCTCTCCCATATATTCGGAATTAAAAACAAGCAACAGAGGATTGATAAATTGATCTTCTACAAGTGGATTTGTCTCTTGGGGTATTTCCAACTCTAGAAATCGAGGAATGTAGCTATCGAGCTCCTCAAATGTTGCTGAATTAATAAAACGCCTGACAAGATGATCTATACCACGATAGAGCACCTTATTCTTTGACTGGTAGACTTCCTCAATAAATGACAAAATCCTTTCATGAGCTTCCCGAGAAGATTTGCAACAAAGCCGAGAAAGTATCTCAGGAATCACTTGCATGGCGTAATAACCTATACTCGTTTGATAGAGCCTTGAAGGCTTTGTTATTGAGTTATTAATTCGGGTAACTTTTGAGATATAGCTACTAACATATTCATCAATCATAGGTTGATCGAGCCTTGCAAGTTCATACCGGCTAAAGAGTTGATCAGCAACTGTCATATCTCCAATGCGTGCGACTTCACATGAAGCCCAATGGGCTGAATAAGGTGCTATTCTGGATAATGCTTCAATTGCAGCGTTTTTGCCAAAATTCATAGAAGGAATCACTATTGGAATCGCTGTTTCTTCAAGAAAGCGAAAGAAGGAATAGCCATCAAGAGTTCGGGTATCTATGCCATTAGCTAAAAATACAGTTTTGGAAAGCGAACCAATATCAAATCCATACTGCATCGAGACATTACTGTGTTGCTGAGGCTCTGATTTTAATTTCATCTCAAAAATATTTAATTCATCCCATGGATCACATGAATATTGCTTAAGTTCTGTCCAGCGATTGGAAAAGTCGCTCGTCATATCTTTTTGTTCTCTGTTCGTAATTCGGCTATATTTCAGCGCATCTCCTACATATTTTCGAAGCACCATAACATAGGCCTCTTGAGACATGAGCCTAAAGTCAGATGAAACAGGCTTTAGGTTTTGCTTAGCACGTATATTAGCAAGGGAACCGTCAAGAATGTTCACTGCCTCTTCCATTCGACCTCTCTCAGCAAGGAGCCCAGCTCGCTTCGCCTCCCAAAACGCGAGAGATTTATTTTCAGGCCAAGCTTCAAGTTCCTTATCAAGTCCATCGAGCTCTACCTCAAAAATAAAATACAGACATCTCTCATAAGCAAAGTTGGCTTTTTGTTCCAAGCTTAGAAAGGCTTCATGATCCTTGAGTATCTTATCAAATAAGTTCCAGTCATTAGAAAATCCATTTTCTCGATAGTACCGAAGAAGAGACAAAGCGATCCAACACCATTGGTTGCGGCGATAATTTTGATTTTCATTGATCTGGGGATTTTTTATTGTGCTTACAGATTCAAGTAGCAGATTTTGGTCATCAAAGGGCCAGTATCTTGCCAAACAATCTCGCATTGTCTGGGCAATATTATCAAAAAGGGGGTAAAAACAATGCTCTAGTCGCCAATTAAGTTCATAGAAAAAATCAAGATCAACAAAACCAGGCAAAGCCTCACCTTTCGCAAGGAAATTGGTCCAGCCAAAAGTGTGAGTCCATAAAGATTCCCGATAGCGCGCTGGCGTTATGCACCAACCCGGGTACGCAATCCTTGTATCTTTCCAATGAGAAACTACTTTCTGTATTTCAAATGGCTTATCAATAGGCTCTTTCAGATTCAAGTACAAGGGGTCATTTTTTACACTCCAGTAGATACCTCTATCCCTACGTTCTTTTGACGCAATATAATCTAATACAGCTTCGATTTTTGCCTCAGGCTTTTCATTTTCTGTCATTTTTGATGCATCGATATAGATAATATGCCTTTGATCGAATATTGTCCGATCGATTTGATTAATAGAATCAAGGCCAATGAAATACATTTTTGATGCACGAGATTCACCAATATTGTCGCGAATCCAACCTATCCATTGGAGGAAATTCGGATCGTCACCAGAAAATCCAATCATGCATAATGCATTCTCAATAAGACTCTGTTGGACTGTATTAACAAACGGTGCAAATTTCTTGGGATATTGCCGGTAATCCTCTTCGGTTATGATAAAAGGTTTGGTAGACGGCAGACTTCCATGAAGTTTGATTATTCTGGGTCTCTCAGCATAAATGAGATCATCATAGTTCATTATGAGCGAATACCTAGACTCTAATACTTTTCTAGAAGCTCGCTCAAGCAAGGTATCATAGTTTGTTGTGAAGACATCTTGCCATGGAAGTTTAAGCAATTTTTCGTGAAGACGAGACGGTTCATAATATAAGTCAGGTATTCTATCAAAGATCATCTTATTAAGAGCAGGGCGACCAAAATTTGTCTCAACTTGAAGGGCCAATTTCAAAGGATTAAGGTATTTTTTCTCTTTCTTTTGGTCCTTCTCATAAAGTTTTTCATAGAAGACATCACTAAGCTCTATCCATGTTGGAAATTCTGGCAATGCCTCATCTTTAGGAACCGCATTCCGACTAAACCCTGCTCCCACCATTACCGCAGCGTGGCCCGAAAAGAGTCTCTCCGCTATCTCATCAAGAAAAGGCTTTTCTGAATTCTCGACCTCTAATTGTTGATTACTGTCCTCTGACATAGCACTCTCTCCTACATTGATGCTGATTTGTATGTATCAGCCTACTTTTCTTGCATAGTTCATCTTGAGACAAAATCCTTTCTAAAAACACTCGATTTGCAGAAAAATCAATTATCTCAAAAGAAAAAATGTCAATTTTCTTGGACGTAGAGAGGAGTTCCTTGACCTTGGGCGATTCCTCCGGGTTGGGAAAACCGAGTTCCTTTGCCTGCTCGATTGCACGCGTACGCTTCACATCAAGCTCCCTTCTGCCTGTGGCCTTGTACTGGACAAGAGCCATTTCAACCTGCGGTAAAAGACCTTTGGGTTTTTCATATTTCTGATTCATGTTCATATCCTCTCATGAAATGGGTCATTTCACAACCCAACGGATGGTAAAAAGCTGTTCAGCCGCGGTTTTTTGCGCAAGGCGCTTTTTGAGCTCTTCGATGAGCGCATCGCGCTTCGTCATGATCTCGTCTTCAACTTTAAAGATCTCTTGCTGCTGACGGTGGCGCTTTCGCTCGGCCTAGTATTGACAGATGACAAGCCCCGCTTCGATGGTCTTGCCAAGCCCCACTTCGTCGGCAAGGATGACGCTCTTGGAGAGCGGCGAGCGCAGTGCAAAAAGCGCTGCCTCGATTTGGTGAGGATTGAGATCGACCTTTGCATCGAAAAGCGACATAGACAGGCGGTCGAGCCCTTCGGGTGCTTGGCGGGTCAAATCCCAGGCAAAGTACTTGGCGTGGTATGGCGTCATAGAAAACATTGGTAAATTTCCTGGATTTGATTATAGGGCAATATGATGAATAGCAAAATAGCAATATGAAATACATAGCCTACCCTATAAAAAGTACTATTTTATTTTTATAGCAATCTAGCAGCATGAAAAAACAAATCATAATGAGCCCTGAAAATTAGCTCGCTCTCGATTTAAATAAGGCAAAATTTTCAAATGAATTCAGATGAGACCCTGCTTCCGCGATCCTACTCAAGAGTAATCCTTATCGGCGTCTCCGAAAAGAATGAAACAGTATGTTCAATTTCACTCGTATTTGGCGCTTTTATCTTTAGCATGTATTGCTGCTTAAAATTGGATTCATCGAAATGGATGCTTATTTTTGCGACACCACGGCTATCGGATACTGCACTCTGCCCACTCACTTGTACTAGGGCACCTTCTACTGGGCTACCATTTTTCTTAGCGATATGAATCTCATATTCTCGTGTCACTGTCGCATCTTTCCATTGCAGATTGTTTTGAACAGCGCTGTCAATGGTAAGGCTCCCTTTCATCGAAAAATCATTGCTCATTGAATGGTATGCGACGCCTCCTATGATTTCTCCTGCAGTAGTCCACATGGCATTATTAAATTCCATTGTCCCCATAAAATCCCTTGGGATAAATTCACACATGTGAGAATTATTGAGAGTTACAGTCGAATTTCCTGTCGGTTGCAAAAAGAGATAATCGGAATTATTGACTGTAATATGTGAATCTTTAATAGTGAAGGGCCATTGTCCCATTACCGTCACATTTGACAATTCTATATCCCTATACGTAAGGCTTGATGGAATTCCCACTTTTAGATCATGAAATGTTGCATTATCGTTGACGATATCGATAAATACTTTGCGCAATTCAGAATTGGATATTCTGACATGGGCATCTGGATCGAGGAAGAATATCCAGCCTCGTTCATATGGGCCATGCGCAAGATCACCCGTAAAATCGTCCTTCAAGATTGTTGTCTTTGTGAGAGTCAATGTATAGTCTGCTTCTGGTATCATGCTGTGAACGTCCCATGAATCAAGATAAGTCCCCGAGGCGAGATTGCTCACATTCAAATGTGCGCCTGCAGGCACCTTTATTCCGAGAGCACCGATGGTAGAATTTATGACAGTTGTATGGCCTCCCGTGACCTGCAATAGCCCGCCTATGGTGAAGACCATTTGGGAATTTATCATGGTAAGAGAAGCGCCATCCGACATATCGAAATAATGAATCGAGGTCGGCGAATCGGTGATTGTCACCTTGCCTTTGTTGAGCACACAGACAAGGCCCGACTCCGGGAAGATCTTTGAGCCTTCTATTTCCACT
>Ga0116145_1003297_pt1 | contig 13708 bp, 16 predicted proteins | sample AD_JPNHG1_MetaG_FD_89747 | JGI IMG/M metagenome (GOLD analysis project Ga0116145, IMG submission 89747) | Active sludge microbial communities of municipal wastewater-treating anaerobic digesters from Japan - AD_JPNHG1_MetaG | ecosystem: Engineered > Bioreactor > Anaerobic > Digestate | place... | reverse complement strand
GGCTCCATTGCCACCTACCAAACATTGCCTTGGAATCATCGTGGTTGGCATGCTGGAGGAGATGCGAATAACACGCATATAGGATTTGAAATTTGCGAGGACGATCTAACCGGTGCCTCGTATTTTTCTGCTGTTTATAAGGAAGCAGTAGAGCTTTGTGTACACCTTTGCAAACTCTATGGACTATGTGAGAAGGATATCATCTGTCACAGTGAAGGGCATAAACTAGGCATTGCCAGTAACCATGCGGATGTGATGCACTGGTTTCCTAAACATGGCAAGACCATGGATACCTTTAGAGCAGATGTTAAGAAACTTCTAAGCGAAGAAGAAAAATCAGCAGAACCAGTGCAAAAGAAATACTACCGTGTACAAATAGGTGCATACACTGTCAAAGCAAATGCTGAGGCACAGTTTGCAAAAGCTAAAAAGGCAGGATTTACGGATGCATTTATTAAGTATGATTAATCAAGGGGAGCGAGTAAATAAGCAATTATGCTTTAGCTTTACAGAGTTTCCCTAAAAATATTAACCATTAGATGTATATAGCCTGTGGGGGTTATTCCCTTGCAGGCTCTTTTTTTTATGCTCTGATTTTATTTTATTTTTACAAATCCTCAACTTCGACCTGTTCCCGCGGCTATTAGGTAGGAGGTGATTCTACATGAATCAGTATGAGGATAAAAAAGTTATGAAGATCTCAGATGGGGTTATAGACGAAAGCATCGAATTAAAGAAAATGTCACAGGAGCAGCTACAGCGTGAGTTTGATTATATTCAAGCAGAGAAATTACTTAGAAAGATGCTCCAAAAAGGTTTAATAACGGAAGCAGAATTCAACAAGATAGACGCACTTAATCGCCAAACTTTCTCTCCTTTTTTAGCCGAGATAATGCGCTGAAGTCGTTGATATATAAGAGTTTCAGAGGTAATATGTGACCTACCAAGAAGGAGGTGAGGCGATGAAAAAGATAACGAAAATAGAAGGAAATAAGGTTGCATCGATTGTCAAACCTAAACTACGAGTAGCCGCATACTGTCGTGTCTCTACGGGCAGTGATGAACAGTTAGTAAGTCTACAAGCACAAAAATCCCATTATGAGACTTACATAAAGGCAAACCCAGAATGGGAGTATGTTGGCTTGTATTATGATGAGGGAATTAGTGGCACCAAAAAAGAAAACCGAACGGAACTTCTCAGAATGCTGTCAGATTGTGAAAATAAGAAGATTGACTTAATTATTACAAAGTCCATTAGTAGGTTTGCGAGAAACACTACGGATTGTTTGGAGATGGTTCGTAAACTGTTGGACCTAGGGATTTATATCTATTTCGAAAAAGAAAATATCAATACCCAATCAATGGAAAGTGAGTTGATGCTTTCTATATTAAGCGGGCTTGCAGAAAGTGAGTCAATCTCCATTTCAGAAAATAACAAGTGGGCAATTCAAAAGAGATTTCAGAACGGAACTTTTAAGATTTCATACCCACCATATGGTTATGACAACATTGACGGTCAAATGGTGGTAAATCCTGAGCAAGCTGAAATTGTAAAGTATATTTTCGCAGAAGTATTATCAGGCAAGGGTACACAGAAAATAGCAGATGATCTTAATCAAAAGGGTATCCCCTCCAAAAGAGGCGGTCGTTGGACCGCTACAACAATTCGAGGAATTCTAAAAAATGAGAAATATACCGGGGATGTTATACTGCAAAAAACCTATACAGATTCCCGTTTTAATAAGCGCACCAATTATGGTGAGAAAAACAGATATTTAATAGAAAATCACCATGAGGCAATTATCAGCCATGAAGTGTTTGAAGCAGTAGAGGCTGCCTTAAATCAAAGGGCAAAAGAAAAGGGAATAGAAAAGCGTAATGATAAGTACCAACATCGGTATTCTTTCTCCGGAAAAATTATTTGCTCGGAATGTGGTAGCACCTTTAAAAGACGAATTCATTCGTCCGGCACAAGAAAATATGTAGCCTGGTGTTGTAGTAAACACTTAAAGCAGATAACAGAATGTTCCATGCAGTTTATTCGAGATGAGGATATAAAGACGGCCTTTGTTACTATGATTAACAAGCTGATTTTCGGTAGAAAACTTATTCTACAACCACTATTAGATGCTTTGCGTGGAATGAGCAACTCTGATAACCTTTCAAGAATTCAGGAATTAGAGAAGCAAATTGAAAAAAATGCAGAACAGAGAGAACTGCTTGTAAAGCTTATGGCAAAGGGTTATCTAGAACCTGCCCTTTTTAACAGAGAAAACAATGAACTGCAAATGGAAGCAGATAATTATATGGGGCAAAAAGAAGCTTTAATTCATGCTTTAAATGGAGAATTATCAAAGGTGCAGGAAGTCAGTAACTTAATAAAGTTTACAAATAAGGCTGAAATGATAAACACTTTTAACGAGCAAATTTTCAATGATCATATTGAAAAAATTATCGTTTTCTCAAGGGTAGAGATAGGTTTTGTTCTGAAATGTGGAATCACACTAAGGGAAAGGATGTGAGAAAAGTGGCGCATACGCCTTATGGCTATAGGATAGAGAATGGAATAGCAGTTATCGATGAAGAAAAAGCTGAAAAGGTTAGGAATTTATATAAGGGTTACTTATCAGGCCTTTCCTTATCGGTCGCGGCAAAGTCTGCTGGAATAGATGCTTATCATGGAACTGCTGGAAGGATGCTAAGAAATGAACGTTATCTTGGTGATGATTATTACCCTGCCATCATTGATAAAGAGACCTACGAAAGAGCAGAAGCAGAGAGGGTAAAGAGAGCAAAAAAGCTAGGCAGAATCTTTGAACCCAAGAAAGAAGATGAACCTACTATTTTTAAGAAGTTTACCATAGGACAAGTAATTCAGAAGTATCAGCCGCCGGTTCATATCGGAAGAAAACACCGGCAACCCGTTCCGCGACACAGGAAACGCAAGCCTCAGGTTCGCGACGGAATATAGCGTTATTTTCAGAGACTTGATTGTTAAAGGCGACAAATACATGCATGGCTATGACGAAAAAATGACGCCGGTTTTAATCGAAGAGATGCAAAGGGACCCTGAGTTGAATGGGTTTTCTGTTGACGAGCTGAAAACAATCCTGTTAAAAATGAGGATATTTCAGTTAGGGCTCTCGATGATGGCTGCCAACGGCTTGCTGCCCAAAGAGTACACGAAGCAAGAGATGACGGATATCTTATCAAGCTCCGCCGATGATGTAATAATGTCGGCTAAATTAAGAAAAGGGTTTTTCAATAAATGAAGCAGGGGGAGAAAATGACAATGAATAGGGTAGTTATAATCGGGGGAGGGATTGCCGGATTGAGCGCGGGCATCTTTGCCCAGAAAAACGGCTTCCAAAGTGTGATTTTAGAGAAAAACAAAACTTTAGGCGGGGAATGCACCGGCTGGGACCGCCACGGCTACCACATAGACGGCTGCATCCATTGGCTGGTCGGAACAAAAAACGGGACTCCGATGAATGAGCTCTGGGTCGCTGTGGGAGCCCTGGACGGAGTTGAAATCTATCACCCTGAAAGCTTTCTTGCGTTTGAGCATGACGGCGCAACGGTGCATTTCTACCGCGACCTTAACCGGCTGCGGGCAAGCTGGATAGCGCTGTCGCCGCAGGATGAAGAGGCAGTCAATGAATTTTGTACCATCATAGAGCGTATGCAATCCTATGAAAACCAAGCCGGCAAACCGGCGGACCTGATGGGTATAGCGGAAAAAATCAGGCATATGGCTTCGATGAAAGACGTGGGGAGGGTTGTCTTAAAATATGGGAAGGTGAGCCTGAAGGAATACGCGAAAACCTTCAGGCATCCTGCGCTGCGTGAAGCACTGGCGTCTTTTTTGCCGGAAGGCTACAGTGCCCTGTCCATTTTCTTCGCGCTGGCGGCCTTCACAAAGGGGCAGGCTTCCGTACCCTACGGGGGTTCCAGAAAGCTTGCACAGCGTATGGTTGAGCGTTATTTGACTCTTGGAGGGGTTATAGAAGCTCCGTGTGAAGCCGTCGGGCTGGACCTTGGCCGCAATAGGGTACGCAGCGTCATCTGCGACATCGGAAAAACTTTTGAGGGGGACTATTTCATTGCTGCTTGCGATGCGCGTGTTTTGTATGAGCGGCTGCTGAAGGGCGGATACGATGACCCGCAGTTTCGGAAACGATACGACGATCCCAAGAATTATCCGCTGGCCTCGGAAATTCGCATCGCATTGGGCCTTGAGGGCAGAATGGACGGTATTCCGCGCAGCTTGCGCTTCCCTGTCACTCCCTTTAAGGTCAATGAAACGTGGATTGATATGCTGACTTTGACCCATTACAGCCATGAGCCGGACTTTGCGCCATACGGACACACCGTGATTACCTGCAGCATCAATCAATTCTATCCGGATTATGATGCATGGAATGCCCTTTTTCAGGACCCCGAGGCTTATCGGCGGGAAAAACTGAGAATCGGACAGCAGGTTGTCATGTCGATTGAAACAAGATTTCCCCATATGAAGGGAAAACTCAAATTGCTTGATGTAGCTACTCCTAAAACATTTGAACGGTACTGCAACGCTTACCGGGGCGCGTTCATGTCCTTTCTGCCCACAATTAACGGCAAGATGATGGCGCACACCGGACGCATCAAAGGGTTAAAAAACATTTTTTTAAGCGGCCAGTGGCTGCAGCCCCCCGGAGGGCTGCCCGTGGCATTGATTACAGGGAAGGACACAATCATGCGGCTCTGTAAAATGAGAAAACAACCGTTTATTTATTGATCATTGATATGAAAGGTGGTTGATATTATGACACAAGAGCATATTTCGGGAATGTTGTTAATACTCATCTCTTTACTGCCACTGCTTTTTCCCAAACAAATATGGAAGGTTACAGAGGCATGGAAAAACAGTGGAACTATAGCACCCTCTAAAGGTTATATCATTGTACTTAGATGCGTGGGGATAGTTATTCTGCTGACAGGTTTTATTGTCTTTACGATGTGGGAGCCATGGATCTAACATATGCTTTAATCTGCACGGGTGCTGTCTTTATTATTATGTTCATCCGTACCGCATTGGAAGATAAAATTCTGCAAAAGGAACTACCTGGATACTTTCAATATGCGAAGGAAGTGGAATTCAGACTTTTCCCAGGTATATGGTAAAACAAATCAAAAAACAAGGGGTGGTTTGTTTGAAGGTATTGATAACCGAAAATCTATGCAAAACCTACGGCGCGGGAGAAACAAAAGTGGAAGCTCTTAAAAATGCGTCGTTTTCCGTTTCAAAAGGAGAATTCATAGCAATCGTCGGGCCGTCCGGCTCAGGGAAAAGCACCTTGCTGAATCTTATCGGCGCGTTGGACACGCCGACTTCCGGCAAGGTGATACTTGACGGAAAAGATATTTTTGCAATGAAAGAAGAAGAGCTGTCGGTTTTTCGCAGGCGTAATATCGGATTTGTATTTCAGGCATATAATCTTGTTCCGGAACTTAATGTGGAAGAAAATATAGTTCTGCCTTTGCTGCTGGATTACCAAAAGCCGGAAAAAAACTATATCGATGAACTGCTGAACGTATTAGGACTTGCGGAAAGAAGACATCATTTGCCTCATCAGCTTTCAGGCGGCCAGCAGCAGCGCGCAGCCATCGCGCGGGCATTAGCAGCCAGACTGGGTTGGAGGTTAACGACAAGGTTAATATATCCATTGGTAACGGATCGAAAGAATTTGTAATCAGCGGCGTTTACACTGACTTTGGCTCTACGAAAGCGGCGGGGATTCTCGGAGTATTATTGTCCATCAGCGGTGCAAACACCCGACGGTACAAAAGAAGTGACCGTCATGGCTATCCTCAATCAAGTCCCCTTCAGCGATTCCGTGAATTCATTGACGACATTTGTTACCACCGAAAAGCTTTTTAAGGAATTGACCGGAGAATCGACGTTTAAAATTATAGATATTCATACAGATTCCGGTAATACTCATCGTTATACTTTTGGTTACAATTATTTCAATTATTAGCCCGTTAAAGCAGATCAAAGCAAAAGGAATTACTGAAGTCATCGGATTATTGTAGAAAACCCTCGATATTTACAGATGTGCTAAAGACTTTTGTTGATACAGAAAACAAAATGCTATAAACTGGGAGAAAGCAAATATCAAAAGGTGCTCAACAGGAGGGGATTGGATAATGAAACCGTGGTACGAAAAATTATTTGAGAATTATGGGGAGCGGTATGATAAAGAGTCTTTTGCTCAGAGGACGGAAGGTGAATGTGACTTTATCGAGAAGGAGCTTAATTATGATAAATCTTTAAAGATTATCGACATTGGCTGCGGAACCGGCAGGCATTCCATAGAACTTACAAAAAGAGGTTACTCCGTCACAGGAATTGATTTATCTGAATCTCAGTTGAAAAAGGCCAGAGAAAAAGCCGGGAAGGGGAACCTGAAGATCGAGTTTTTAAAGCATGATGCCAGAAACCTGCCCTTTGAAAACCGGTTTGATGTGGCCATTATGCTTTGTGAAGGCGGATTCCCTTTGATGGAAACCGATGAGATGAATTTTATATGCCGAGTGAGATAAACTGGCTGTTGAAATCCCTGGGGTTTAAAAAAATTGATATATTCGGGGCTAAACTAGGGGCCTATTCAAGGGAGGACCGGCTTACCACAGAAGATTTTGAAATGCTTGTTGTAGCTGAAAAATAGTATTAATGGCAGAGAACAAAGAAGCCCGCAATGTTTATCGCACGTGCGGGCACAATATGGTTCATGAAAGAGACAGTGATTATTAAGTCCTTGGGATTTCGACAATGTCAACCTGTGTCCCCAAACGGCGAAGCTTCTGGATAATATCGGAAGGCGTTTCCGAGTCGGTGACCAAAACGTCGATATCTATGAAATCACACATTTTATAAAAAGCCCTTTTGCTGAATTTACTGTGATCGATCATAGCAATTCGTTTTTTTGCTTTTTTAATGTAAAGCTTTTTTACATCGTTAATGCTTGCTTCATCAGTTGAGAGGCCGTCTTCAAGGCTGGCTCCGTCTGTACTGAAGATGAAAACGTCGATGCCGGCAATATTGTTTAAAAACTCTTTCGCAAAGGTACCGGAAGAAGTTCCGTCCGGAGTCAAAAATCCTCCCATCATATAAATCTTGTTATTGCCGGCAGAAAGGAGCTCTGCCGAGGAATGTATGTCATTGCTGATCACAATAAGATCCTGCTTCTTACAAAGAAATTTGCATAGCTCCAAAACTGTAGTACCTGCGTCCAAAGCCACCGTACAATTGTTGTTCACATATTCTGCAGCACGCGATGCGATTGCGACCTTCACATCGTGAAAGATCCCGCGGCGCCTTTCCAGCGGAAGGGGACCCCCGATTGGCTTTGTCTTTATTTCGGCTCCGCCATAAGTTTTTTTCAAAACGCCCTTCTTTTCCAACTGATCCAAATCCCGGCGTATTGTTTCAATTGAGACGCCAAATTTCTCGGCAAGCGCTGCTGTTGCAATAATACCTTTCTCTTCCAGAATAGAAACGATTTCCTTTTGCCTAAAGCTCTTCATATCCTCATCACTCCAAATAAAAAAACAGAAAAAATATTATCATAATATTTTGCTAACAATATGATTATATGTAGAAACTGACAAAATTGCAATAGCCTTTTTATATTTGAATATTCACAAAATGCTGATAACATTTGAGAGAAACGGGCATAATATTTATTTTTTTTATAAAAAACGCTACAAAAAACAGATAAAATATTGACAACGAAAAAAATATAGAGGTATAATGTCTATATCTAGTCAAGGTGGGAAGACAAGATTCGATCGGGAATATTTATTAAATGTATGATAAATACTGATTTGGAGGACGGTTGTGCCATATTATCTGGGAATTGATCAGGGAACAACACTGACAACTGCGATACTGGCTAATGAAAGCTGGCAGATTGTAGCAAAAGCATCTAAAGCTCATCGGCAATATTATCCGAAACCCGGATGGGTTGAGCATAATCCTGTTGAGATATACGAAAATTGTCTGGCAGCTTCAGCGGAAGCTTTGAGTCAAATTCCAGGCGCATCTGCGAAGGATATCGTTTGCATGGGATTAGATCACCAGGGCGAAACCTGTTTGATATGGGATAAGGATACCGGCGTTCCGATTTACAACGCAATTGTATGGCAAGACAGAAGAACCGCAGATGTTGCCGAGATGCTTAAACAAACCAAAGGAGAACAAGTCCACAAGATCACAGGAATGCTTCCGGATGCTTACCACAGCGTGACAAAGCTGAGCTGGATTCTTGACCATGTGGAAGGCGCCAGGGAAAGGGCCAAACAAGGTAAACTATTGGCCGGCACATTGAATACTTGGCTGTTTTGGAAGCTGACAAAGGGACAGGTTTACAAAACGGATGCCTGCAGTGCCAACCGCATCATGCTGATGGATATACGAAGGACAGAGTGGAGTCCGGAACTGATTGATTTGCTTAGTTTTCCGAAGCATATGCTGCCTGAGATATGTGACTGCAATCATATATTCGGATATACGGATCCCGATTGTTTTTTAGGCGCCAGAATACCGATTGCAGGCAGTTCTTCCGATTCCCCGGCGGGCTTGATTGGCGGGGGCTGCACAGAAGCCGGTGTTCTAAAGACTTCCTATGGCACCGGAAGCTTTATGAATCTGCAGACGGGAGAAAATGTGATTATTTCCGACCGCGGCCTGTTTAGCAGCTGCTGCTGGAGGCTGAGCGGCAAACCCTACTATACCCTGTTTGGAACCTCATATATTTCGGGTGCGGCTGTACAATGGCTGAAGGACGGCATTGAAATGGTTGATGATGTTCGTGACACTGAGAGAATAGCACTATCTGTTGCCGATACAAACGATGTTTTCTTTGTACCTGCGTTTGCCGGTCTCGCAACCCCTTACTGGGATCAATATGCCCGCGGTTTGTTCATCGGTCTTACAGCCGGTGTGAAAAAAGGGCATATGGTTCGCGCCGTATTAGAGTCTGTGGCATATCAGGTGGCCAACTGCTTTCGAATAATGAAGCAAGAGTATGGGAAGGAAATTCACAGCATGCGTGCGGATGGCGGCATGGTAGAGAACAAATTTGTAATGCAGTTCCAGGCAGATATGCTCGGAATCCCTGTTGAGGTGCCGGAGGAAAAAGAAACGGCAGCATTTGGCGCCGCATGTCTTGCGGGGTATACAATCGGAGCACTGCCTTCCCTCGAAAGCGTCAAGAAGTTCGTAAAGCTCAAATATACTTATGAACCTAAAATGTCGGCTGACGAGCGGGAAGAAAGGCTGACCCGCTGGCTGGAAGCGGCAGAAAGAAGCCGTGACTGGGCACGGGATAAAAAAAGCTAATCTTTTTAGCACACTTGGAGGACAGCCGATGAAAGAATTCTTGTGTGACATAGTTGTAGTCGGTTCCGGTCCGGCCGGACTTGCGGCGGCTGTTGCAGCCAGAAAAAACGGGGCCGAAAAAGTGTTGATTGTCGAGCGGGACATAAGTATTGGCGGTATTTTGCAACAGTGTATCCATCCGGGGTTTGGACTTGAATACTTCGATGAAGAACTGACCGGTCCGGAATATGCACAGCGTTTCTTTTACAAAGCCCAATCCGCCGGAGTGGAATGGTTACTGGATACCACCGCATTGGAGATTCGGGAAAAGCAGCTTGTCTGCGTTAACCGGGATGGCATGATAAAAATCAATTTCGGCGCGCTTATACTTGCGATGGGATGCCGTGAGAGAACCAGAGCCAACCTGGCCATTCCGGGAAGCCGGCCGGCAGGAATCTATACGGCCGGAACGGCACAGAAGCTGATAAATATATATGGCCATAGAATTGGTAAAGATGTTGTTATTCTTGGCAGCGGCGATATCGGTATGATTATGGCAAGACGCCTCACGCTGGAGGGCGCCAATGTTAAAGCTGTTGTTGAGCTAATGCCGTATCTCACCGGACTGAAACGCAATAAAGTTCAGTGTCTGGATGACTTCGAAATCCCTCTGCTATTGTCACACACCATCGTTGATATCACTGGAACCGACCGGATCGAGAGCGTGACGGTCGCTCCGGTAGATGATGAAAAACGTCCGATTCTGGAGAGAAGTTACATAATTCCATGCGATACATTACTGCTGTCGGTGGGGTTGATTCCGGAAAATGAACTGAGCAAAACAGGTAATGTTGCACTTTCCAATATGACAAACGGCGCCATCGTAAACCAATTCATGCAGACTAGTGTGCCATATGTGTTTGCCTGCGGCAACGTGCTTCACGTCAACGATCTTGTGGATAATGTAAGCATCGAAAGCGAAACCGCGGGAGTGTCAGCAGCCCGCTATATCCAGGGGACACTTCCTGTTGGAACTATGATTGATATTATTCCCGGATCTGGTATCCGGCATATCTGTCCACAGAAAATTGTCCCTGGCGGCAATGACAGAATAACACTTTATTTTCGTGTTGCAGAGCCTGCCAGCAATATTTGTATTACTGCAAGCGCCGGGCAAAGAATACTGGCCACACGATATATTTCTTATATAAGCCCCGGCACAATGGAGAAACTTATCCTTTCCGTCGAACAATTGGCCTCGCTTGAGGAGACTGTGATTGTCTCCGCAGAGCTTGTGGAGGGAAGAAAATGAGAAAAAGCATTACCTGCATTATTTGCCCTAACGGCTGCCAGATGAAAGTAGAATATAGTGAGGCTACGGGGCTGCAAATAGCGGGCTTTCGCTGTGAAAGGGGTGCGGAATATGGTAAAAACGAATTTTGCAGACCAAAGCGCATTTTTACTTCGTCCGTCAAAATAAGTGGCGCCAATCGCGGTATGATGCCGGTTCGGTCTAACAGACCGGTACCAAAGGAAAAACTCATGGATTGCATGAAAGAAGTTAAAAAAATTTCCCTTAATGCTCCTATATTGGAGCGGCAGGTCATCATTCCGGACATACTGAATACCGGTGCTGATATCATTGCAAGTATGACGCTGGAACGGAAGAAATAGATATGTATACAACAGATGTTTTAATTATCGGGGCAGGTGCTGTCGGTACTGCAATTGCCCGTGAACTCTCCAAGTTTAAGCTCCGTGTTATGGTCTGTGACAAGAATGATGATGTGGGAGGAGATGCCTCCAAATCCTGCAGCAGCTGTATCAGTACAGAGAACACAGTGACTCCCTTTACACTTGAGTCGAAGATCTGCCAGGCCTCCCGTCCTCTTTTTGACAAGCTCTGCCGGGACCTGGAAATTCCGATCCACTATTGCGGAAGTATTACTCCGGCTGTCAACGAGGAACAAATGGCGGCCATCCCCGGAATGCTGAAAAAGGCTTTCGACAATGGCGTATATGATGTGGAATACCTGAATCGGGAAGAGATCCTCTCAATGGAACCGAACCTGAATCCATCTACGCTTGGAGGTCTTTACAGCCCGAGAGACGCGCAAATCAACCAATTTATTCTGGTAGTGGCGCAGGCGGAAAATGCGGCAGAAAACGGCGTGGAGTTTTTGCTGGACTGCAAGGTACTGGATATAGAAGTCATACAGGGACGAATTGAAACCGTAAAAACCACCAGGGGAGATATCCGTACCAAATGGGTGGTCAATGCAGCAGGACTCTTCTGTGATGATATTGCGAAAATGGTTGGGGAATGCGACTTTACCGTTCATCCGAGAAAGGGGCAGTTTCTTGTCCTGAGTAAAGATTGATGTTGTATAATAATACTTGACATGAAGACCTCGAACAAATAGTTTAAAAATAAGAAAAAATGGAGGTCAGCCATGTCAGAAAAAGTAAAGAGAATTACTAAACAGTATACAAAAGAGTACAAAGCAGAAGCGGTAAAACTTATGAGAGAAATAGGGACCACAAAGGCTGCTATAGAATTAGGTGTGCCCAAGAGTACTTTAAGCCAGTGGGTAAAGCGTGCAGAGATAGGTGATTTGGATACCGGTATGGGGACTCAAACTCCAGGTTCTGCAATGACTCAAGCTATGGAGATTCAGCAGTTACGGGCAGAAATTAAAGCTTTGGTAAAGGAAAATGCACGATTGAAAAAAGAGAATGACTTTTTAGAGGAGGCTTCCGCTTTTTTCGCCGCGAGCCGTCAGAGGTTGGCAAAAAAGAGCGAATGAAACTCATCGCAATAAAGACCGAAAATGGTAAATTGACGGGAGATATTGCGTTTTATTGCAGGGTATTAAAGGTCTCTCGACAAGGGTTCTATAATCACCTTGAAGCGCAGAAGAAGCCTTGGAAATACGAAGCTCTGGCGGCCGAAATGTACGAAATAATAGATGAAGACGAGTGTAATGATACATATGGGCGATATCGGATGCATAAAGCCTTAGAACTAAAGAAAGAAGCCAAAGATGGTGATTTTCCGCATATACCCTGCGAAAGGACAGTGTATCGAATAATGGAACGTTTGGGCATAGTGCACACGCCTAAACGCAAGCCCAATGGGATAACAAAGGCAGACAGGGAAGCTATGAAGTCCGATGACAGGATCAAAAGGGACTTCACATCGGAAAGACCGCTAAAGAAGGCAGTGACGGACATCACGGAGATTCAGACTGCCGATGGCAAGCTTTATATATCAATAATAGAAGATTGCTTTGATAATGCAGTTTTAGGGCTTTCAATGGCAGACAACATGAAAGCCGGGTTATGCGTAGACACTCTAAAAAGCGCAATTATGGCCTATCCTGGACTAAGAGGGGCGATTATCCATTCCGACAGGGGAAGCCAATATACCAGTTATGAATATCGCCAAGCAATAGAAAAATATGGAATAATTCAGAGTATGAACAGTGCCGGCGGTAGGTGTCATGACAATGCAAAATGTGAATCCCTGTGGGGCCGATTCAAAGAAGAACTATTGTACGATAGATACGACGCAAAGAAAATGCCGATGGCAGCGGTCAAGAGCCTAATATGGCGATATTTCATGAGTTATTGGAATAATCGCAGGATCTGTTCGGCGAATGGTGGGCTTCCGCCGATGGTAAAGAGGAAGAAGTTCTATGAGGGACAATATACTAAGACAGCGTGACGATGGGAGCGAGGCGCCGCGCTGGGATATAATGGGATTTCGCTACGCTCCATCCCATTATATCCCAGCGCAAAAACCACAAATAGTTCGAGAAAAATGTGTCAAGTAATATTGACAAGATCAGATACTCCGGTTAAGATAAGACATACGATCATTTCAATCCCTCAAAAGAACAGCCGCGGAACATTGGTGGTCCCCACAGTGGACGGGAATATCCTGATTGGACCTACAGCCGAAGATATTGAGGATAAGCTGGATAAGAAAACCACAAAAGAAGGATTGGACCAGGTCATGGAGCAGGCCAGGATGCTGGTCCCGAATCTTCACATGGAAGATACGATAACACAGTTTGTCGGGCTCCGTCCCGCCAGGGAACCGGAGGGCTATAACATCCTGATTTCGGACAAGGTCAAGGGCTATGTGGGCATATCAGGCATAAGATCTACCGGTTTGACCGGCAGTTTGGGTATTGCAAAATATACGATCCGTCAAATGCAGGAAGCGGGGCTGATACTGGAACGAAAGCAGGGATTTGTCCCCGTGCGTCGTGGAATCGTCAGTTTTGCGGATAAAACTGACGAAGAGAAAAACCGGTTGATCCAGCAGGATCCGCG
>Ga0116145_1003282_pt1 | contig 13750 bp, 10 predicted proteins | sample AD_JPNHG1_MetaG_FD_89747 | JGI IMG/M metagenome (GOLD analysis project Ga0116145, IMG submission 89747) | Active sludge microbial communities of municipal wastewater-treating anaerobic digesters from Japan - AD_JPNHG1_MetaG | ecosystem: Engineered > Bioreactor > Anaerobic > Digestate | place... | reverse complement strand
TTTTTAAATCGCTTGATTTTATATAAAAAAAAATTATAATATTAGTGAACTAAGACATTAATACACGAAAAAATTTAATTTTTGATTTTAGGTTAAAATTAAAATTAGAAGGAGAGATCATGAATGTAGTTGAACTTTTGTCTGTTAAGAAAGTTTATATGCTGGATAAAACAGAGGTACATGCTTTAAGAGGCGTAAATATTGCAATCAAAGAAGGTGAATTTGTTTGTATTGCTGGTCCTTCTGGCTCCGGTAAGACCACGATTTTAAACCTTATTGGATGTATTGATAAACCGACCGAAGGTACTGTTTTAATTGATAATGAAGATGTTTCAAAATTTAATGATAAAAAACTTACTAATTATAGATTAAATAAACTTGGATTCATATTCCAGTCTTTTAACCTTATTCCAGTTTTAAATGTTTATGAAAATATAGAATTTCCACTTCTTTTACAGAAAAATATATCGAAAGATGAGAGGAAAGAAAGAGTAATGAAACTAATTAAAGAAGTTGGACTTGAAGATAGGATTAAAAATAAACCATCTGAACTTTCAGGAGGTCAACGTCAAAGAGTTGCAATAGCAAGAGCTTTGGTGACAAAACCGGTTATTGTTCTTGCTGATGAACCAACTGCAAATCTTGATTCTGAAACTGGTGATAAGATTATCTCATTGATGAAAGAAATAAATGAAATTGAAAAGACAACATTTATCTTTTCTACTCATGATCCAGATATTATGAAACATGCTCAAAGAGTTATAAGGATTCATGATGGTAAGGTTATAGATTCTTAATCTTTATAAATTCAATGCTTTTAAATAACAATTTTTAAGCAATAATAAGGAAAAAATATGGAATACTTGAAAATAGCATTTAGATCTATTTTAAGACATAAAGGGAAAATGATAGCAATCTGTTTTCTTGTCTTTTTTGGAACGATATTGATAATTTTAGGTCAATCCTTTGTCGATGCAGCAAGTTATTATTCTAAAAAGGCAATTATAGATAATTTTACTGGAGATTTGATAATATATTCGGAAAAATCTAAAGATAAACCATCTCCTTTTTCTTTTATATCGCCACTTCAAAACATTTCAAATATTGAAAAAATAGAGGAATTTTTATCGAACGATCCAATAGTCAAAGAATTTGTGCCTTTTACGCAGAATTTTGCTACAATAGAAGTTAGTGAAGAAGATAAATTAAGGGCAAATCAGCAAGAAGAAGAGCAGGAACTTTTTTTAGTTTTCAATGCAATAGATCCAGTAAGATATCAAAAGGTTTTTCAAAATATAAATTTACTTGAAGGATCTTTTTTTGGCTTAAATCAAGAAAATCAAGAAAAATATACAGAGGGAATTCTTATTGAAAAAGATATAAGTGATAGATTTAAAAAAAGATATAATAAAGAACTTAAAGTCGGTGATTTGATTACTGTTGTTGCTTTCACACAAAATGGTAGTGTAAATGCCATCAAAATACCAGTGGTTGGTATTTTTGAGTATAAGGCTTTTAAGAGGATTTTAAGCGGTACATGTTTTATTGATATGAAGACCTATTCAAATCTGTATAACTTTGTCGGATTTGAAATAGTCAATCCATCGGAACAACTTTCAAAAGCATTGTCAAGCTCAAGTGAAGAAGATATCTTTGCATCAGAAGATGTTGATTTTACAAAAGAGTTGAAAATTGAAAATCTTTCACAGACAAAGTTAAGTGGTTATACTATGATAGCAGTCAAGCTAAAAGAAGGGGTTCAGCTTAATGATGCATTACAACATTTTAAAAATTATGCTGATCAATATTCTTATAAGGTTGTTCCATACAATGAAGCTTCAGGAGGGCTTGATCAGATATCAAATGCAATGAGGATCTTTATATTGATTACAACAACATTAATCTTCATCATTGTCGGTATCATAATAATGAATACGCTTATTATTAATGTTAATGAAAGATATTATGAAATAGGGACAATGAGAGCAATTGGAGCAAGTAAAAATTTTATAAGAAACATGTTTATATCAGAATCCCTTATGGTGAATTTTACTGGATTTATTGCGGGAGTTATTTTTTCACTTCCTTTTGTTTTATATTTTCAAAAATTTGGACTTAATATTCCTAAAATGATAGCAGAAGTCCTTCTTGGAGGTGGAAAACTATATTTTATCTTTTCTTTTTCATCAATAATTATGGGATTTGTCCTTATATTAATAATATCGATAATAGCAACTTATTATCCAATACGTCTTGCAACAAGGATACCGCCAGTAAAAGCAATGTCCGAAAAAATATAGTTTTAATTGATTAAAAGAATTAAAATAAGTAATAGTAAAAAGATTGGAGATAAAGATGAATACTGTTATACTTCAAATAGCATTTAGAAATATATTTAGAGATAAAAAAAGGACTTTTTCTCTAGGAATTACTTATACAATTGTAGCTATCATCTTGATGATATTACTTGCATTTACAAATGGAGTTATAATAAATTTTGGGAACAACCTTTCAAAATCATTTGTAGGTCATCTTAATGTATATGGGCAATATAAGGATAATGGTAAAATCTTAGATATCATTCCCGATTATTTTAAGATTGAAGATGCAATAAGGAAGACTTTTTCAGGTAAGGTAGAAATCTATCCAAGAATATCGATGTTCAGCAGGATTTACAATAAAGGATATACTAAATCTTCTTCTATTACAGGAGTTATTCTTGAAAGAGAAAGTCAATCTTTAAAATCTCAGATAAACTTTGTCAAAGGAAACTTTGATGAATTTTTAAGTGAAGAAAGAGCAGTAATAATTCCAGTTGATCTTGCAAATTATTTTGAGTTTAATTTAAATGATGAATTTATTGTATCTACAAAGACAATTTATGGTGCATATAATACTGCAACATTTATAATAAAAGGGATATATAAAAACACAAATCCTTTTGCTCAGAATATGATATATTCCCATTTTGAATATTTACAAAAAATAATGCTTTATCCCGAAAAAGCAGCTTCATCTTTGCTTATCTTTACAGAATCTATAAAAGGAGCAGATGAAAAAAGGATAATTTTGATAAAAGAACTTTCAAAAGACCCTACCTATATGGTGGAAAAACCTGTAATTCAAAGGCAGGAAGGTGGCATCAGAATGGGTAGTAATACTAAGTCTAAAAAAATATTTACTGAAAGTCCAATATATAAATATCATCTAACTATTTTTACTTTGGAGGAGATATTATCTGCTTTGAATCAGATGATAAATAGTATTAGAACATTTGCTTATATTGTAACTCTTGTAATGCTTTTGATAATAGGTATCTCATTATATGTTAATATAAGAATGACAATTAATGATCAGATGAGAGAGATTGGAACAATGAGAACCATAGGAATGTCAGCAAATAAAGTTGTTGGACTTTATATATATGAAAATATCTTTTTGGCTATGATATTTACTATTTTAGGCATATTGATATCCCTGATTTTAATTGTATTATTTGGACAGGTTATCAAATTCAATGTTCCTATAGATATCAGTTTCCTGTTTGATAAAGGTCATCTTGTTTTAATACCAAAATTTTTAGATATGATTAGCATCCTTATTGTTCTAACTTTATTTTCAGCAATTTTTTCATACATTCCAGCAAAATATGCAGGTAAAATTAAGCCAATAGATGCACTTAATGCCGTTCATTAATTTGGTAAAAAATTTATAAAAAATTTTAATATAATAATTTTAATATAATAAATTTGAATTAATAAATTTGGAGGAACTTTTATGAATAAAAAATTACTCTTTTCGTTTTTATTAATAATCATTTTTGCTTCTTTATTTACAGCTTTTGGTTTTCAGGATAAAAATGATCCTAAGGCTGAACAAATTATTACAAAAATGGAAAGCATAACAAATATTGAAAACACTGATGTAACTGCGACAATACTATTTTTACAGCAAAAAATTGGTGAACCCGACAAGATTTATAAAGCAAGATATTATAGAAGAGATAAAGATAATGCATTTGTCATAATCTTTTTAGAGCCAGATAGTGAAAAAGGCAAAGGTTATCTTAGATTGGAGGACAATCTTTATATGTATATGCCTTCAACAAGAGAGTTTATACATAAGAATAGAAAAGAAAATGTCGGATCAACTGATGCAAAGGCTGAAGATTTTGAGAAGAAAAAGACACTCGATTTATATTATGTAAAAATGCTTCCAAATGCAGTTGTTAATAAGTCTGACTGTTATGTTATAGAACTTACAGCAAAACAAGCAGATGTTTCATATCCAATTCAAAGGTGGTATATAAGGGTATCTGACTATCTTACTATGAAGCAGGAAGCTTTTTCATTATCAGGAACACTTATGCAGGTTTCATATTATATCAAATATATCCCTATAAAGGGTGGTAAGATGTTTTTAACAAAATTTATGACAGAAAACAAGATTGAATCAAGTCGCACATGGGTTACTGTAGATGAGGCATCTTTATCTTTTGAACCAATTCCTGATTATGTTTTTACAAAAGCATTTTTAGAGCAGCAATCAAAACAATAAAATAATTGGCCAATATTATAAAATTACATTTTATAAAATAATTAAACAATATTATTAAAAAATCGCATTTTATAAAATAACTAACCACATATTATTAAAAAATTGCATTTTATAAAATAATTAACAAAAATATTATTAAAAAATTGCACTTTAAAAATTAATTTAATGATTAAATATATTTTGAAACTCAACTAAATATCGGGAGAGGATTATGGAATATAAAAAAATATCTATTATCTTTTTTATTTTATCTGTATTAGTTATTGGCATTTTTTTTATTTCAAACAATATGGTTTTAGCTCAGGATAGTGATGAAGACAGCATTTTTGATGAGGGGAACTTCGATCAGACTGTTCAGCAGGCATCAAAAAATGTAAGTACTTTACAGGTTCTTTTTGGTGGAACCCTTCAATTTTCTTCTACATTTAATTTTCCATCCACATTTGATCAATACACCAATTTCTGGACATTAAGTGGTATCGGATTTTTATCAATAATCTACGAACCTTATGCAAAATTTTATCTTTCTGAAAGTTTTTCACAAACACTTGCTGCTTTTTCCGATCCTTTAATAAATTTAAGTTCATCAGGTCTGTCTTTATCCGATTTTAATGATTCATTTAACCTTATGGAGCTTTTCTTTGATCTTTCCATAAAAAATATCTTATTTATAAGGATTGGGAAACAGGTAATTCATTGGGGAGCTGCTAATCTCTGGACTCCAGCAGATTTTATAAATCTTGCAAAATATAATCCTTTAGAATCTATAGATACAAGGGAAGGTAAAAATGGAGTTAGATTTCATCTTCCAATAAAAAAGTTCAATCTTTTTGTATTTTTTGACTTTTATAATACAGCACCAATGAACGTCAATCAAGCCACTAATTTTATTGATGCCACATCTGTTGGTATTAGAGCTGATTATACAATAGGTGATTTTGAACTTGCTCTTTCTACATATCTTACAAAAGATGAATATGCTAAATTTGGCTTTGATTTTTCAGGATATTTACTTGGTTTTGGAATATGGGGAGAAGCGGCATTTTCTATGAAAGGTTACACCGAAAAGGTTGTGGGCTATACTAATGCTGGATTTTATAACATTCCTATAACTTCATATACCGATAATCCAGTTTTCCTTGCGACTGTTGGTTTAAGTAAGGTTTTTGGAGATAAAAAAGATTATTCTTTTGAGCTGGATTTCTTTTACAATTCTGATGGCTATGCACTTGATGGTACGGATGAATCAAAAATTATATATCAACTTGCAATAGCAAATGCTTTACTAGGCAAAGGATCTTTGCTTTATATTGGAAAATACTATATCTATTCAAGACTTACAAAATCAAATTTCATAAATAATTATATTTCTTTGTCTATCTCTTTTTTAATGAACCTGACCGACTTTACTTACAGATTGAGTTTGAACAACTCATTTAGCTTTCCAGGTATTTTGCCTTTTAGCTACTCTTTAACATATATTGGTGGTGAAGAAGGAAGGGAATTTACATTTTCAGGAACTGATAAATTTATCTTTACCATTTCAACATCAATTAGTTTTTAAAAATTTTTTTATTAGTTTTCAAGAATTGTTTTTTAAGATTTATTTAAAAAAATATTTTTATAATTTATTTAAATTTTGCCATTAAAAATATACAAAAAATTTTACAATTATAAAATAGCCATTAAAATAAATGGTAGTAAGCCAGGATATATATTTTAAGTATTGTCTTATTTTTATAGTTTAAATTTCAATAAATTTTTATTGTTAACTTAAATGAGGTTATAAATGAAATATATAAGTACAAGAAATGGCAAAATGGCATCAAGCCTAGAAGATTCTAATAAAGTTGACTCGACCTATGCCATAGTCAAAGGTCTTGCAAATGATGGAGGTCTTTTTGTACCTGAAAGTTTTGGTTATTTTGATGTTGAAAAAATAATTGGTAAAAACTATCAGCAGATAGCTTTTGAAATATTAAGGATATTTTTTGATGAATTTGGTGAAGAAAAGTTATGGCAAATAATCGAAAATTCATATAATTTAAAAAACTTTGAAATTGATGAAATAGCTGCTATAAAAGATTTTAATCCTCTTTTTTTTCTTGAGCTATATCACGGAAAGACTTTAGCCTTCAAGGATTTTGCTTTATCTATTTTTCCATATCTATTAAAAGAATCTGCATTAAAACTTGGAATTAAAGAAAAGATAGTTATACTTACTGCAACTTCTGGAGACACAGGAAAAGCTGTATTAGAGGCATTTTCAGATGTCGAAGGAATTGAGGTCGTCGTCTTTTATCCCGAAGATAAAGTGAGTTATCTTCAAAAGCTTCAGATGATAAAATCAAACGGAAAAAACTTACATGTGGTTGCAATTAAAGGAAATTTTGATGATGCACAAAAGGTGGTAAAACAGATTTTTAACGATACAAAATTCAATGAAGAGATGAAATCAAAAGGTTTTATCTTTACCTCTGCAAATTCAATAAATATTGGAAGACTTATACCTCAGATAGTATATTATTTTTATACCTACGCAAAACTTAGACAGCAAGATAAGATAAAAAATGGCGAAAAGATAAATTTTGTAGTTCCTACTGGAAATTTTGGAAATATTTTAGCCTGTTATTATGCTAAGAAGATGGGATTGCCTATAGAAACTATAATTTGTGCATCAAATAGTAATAATATTTTATATCAGTTTTTTACAACTGGCAGAATGGATGTTAACAGGCAATTTTATAAGACAATCTCACCTTCAATGGATATTCTTATTTCAAGCAATTTTGAAAGGTTTTTGTACGATATTACTTCAAAAAATCCAGAAATAATAAATAAGTATAAAGATGGTATATATAAAGATGGTTTTGAGCTTGATAAAGAATATTATAATAAAATAAATGGTTTTTATTCCTCTTTTGCAACAGATAAGGAAACAATATCAAGTATAAACAAAATTTATAATAAATATAATTATCTTATAGATCCTCATACTGCCGTTGGTTATAAGGCATATGAAGATTACCTAGCATTTTGTAAAGAATATTGCTGTAAAAATTTTGAAAATATAAAAACAGTTATTGTTTCAACTGCAAGTCCTTTTAAGTTTCCAAAAACATGTCTTGATGCTATTGGTGGTTTTTCTTTTGCTATCAATAGATTCAATGAGCTTGAACTTGCATTTTTATTGGCGCAGAAATCAGCTCTGAAAGTTCCAGAACCGATAGAAATTCTTAAAAATCAGCCAATTCTTCATAATATTTCGATTGAAAAAGAGGATGCAAAATCCTTTCTGCAAAATATATTGAATTAAAAAAATTAAATTAGAAAAATTTCTTTATAGAATTTATTATAATTCAGTGGATTTGAAAATAGATATAAATAAAAACGATATATATAAAAACTAAAATAAAAATAAAATATAAAAGACAAAAATTAAGAAAAAAATCAATATAAAAAATAAGATAAAAAATAAGATATAATAAATAAGATAAAGGCATTAAATGTGAAAATAATAGCTTCTGCAACGACTTCAAATATTGCAAGCGGTTTTGATGTCCTTGGTATTGCCCTTGATCTTTTCCTTGAAGTTGAAATTAAAGATGATTCAGATACTTTCAAAATTTATGGAACCAGTCAACAATATTGTAATGAAGATAATCTTATAGTAAAAGGGATTAAAAAGGTTTTTGAACAATATGATAAAAATTATTGGAATAAAATAAAAAATAATATTTCAATTAAACTAAAAAGCGATATTCCGATTGCAAGAGGGCTTGGAAGTAGTGCAGCCTGTATTGCAACTGGTCTTGTTTTTGCAAATGAATACCTTTATGAAAAGCAGAATGTAAAAAGATTAAGTAAAAATGAACTTGTAAGACTTGGAACAGAACTGGAAGGACATCCTGATAATATTTCAGCAGCTATTTTAGGCGGAATGACAAGTTCATCTATTGATAAGGAAAAAAATTTAGTATATTCACAAAAGATTTTAATAGATTATGATTTTCTAAAAAAATTTGATTTTTATGTTTTAATACCCGATTTTGAAGTTAAAACAGAAATGGCAAGAAAACTCTTGCCTTCCACAGTAGAATTTAAGGATGCTGTTTTTAATCTTTCAAGATTGGCTTTACTTTTTACTGCTTTGATTAATAAAGATGAAGATCTTTTTGCTATCAGTTTTGATGATAGACTTCATCAAAGGTATAGGAGTAAACTTATTTATAAATATGATGAAGTTATAAATTATACAAAAGAATCTGGAGCTATCGCAAGCTTTATAAGTGGTTCTGGATCAAGTATAGTCGCAATAGTCAAAAAAAGTAAAATCAAAGATGAAGATAAATGTATAATCAAAGATAAATACAAAAGTAAAAGTGAAGTTATAGATAAATATAAAGATAAAGATAAAAATAAAAGTAAAGATGAAGTTGAATTTAATGATTTTGAAGAAAAATTAAGAGAAAAACTTAAAAATATTGAGGAAAAATATAATAGGATCTGGCAGATAAAAAATGTTAGAATAAATCTTGAAGGTGTAAGGGTAATTTAAATCAAAAAAAAATTAAATAAATAGTTTTCCTATCGAATATGCTATAAAAGATGCGGCATAAGCAAGAGCTAATTGATAAATTATGGCGATCCACATCCATTTTTTACCTGCTTCTTTTCTTATTGTAGCGACAGTTGCAATGCAGGGAACATATAAAAGAGTGAAGATTAAAAAAGCATAGGCTGATGCGGGGTTAAAAAAGGCTATCAGAGATTGTGGGAAATTAATTGTATTAACAGCTGGAATTAATGTGGCAAGAGAACCAACCACCAACTCTTTTCCGATAAATCCAAATATTAAAGAGACAAAAACCTGCCAGTAACCGAAACCAAGTGGCTTAAGAATTGGGGAAAAGATACCCGCAATTCTTCCAATAATACTTTTATCACTACCATAATTTGTATTATCCGGAAAATATGCGAGTAAAAAAAGGATAATTGAAGCTATAACTATATAATTAATGATTCTTTTAATAAAATCCAATACTCTTATTGACATTGAACGAATTGCATTTTTTAGGGATGGTATTCTATATGGTGGAAGATCTATTAAAAGAGTTACTTCATCATATTTGAAAAATAGTTTTTTGAATAACCTGCCTATAAGAATAGCTAAAATAAATCCTATTAAATATAAAGAAAAAACAACAACAGCCTGTTTTTTTGGAAAAAATATTGAGACAAAAAGAAGATATATTGGAAGTCTTGCTGAACAGGAGATAAGAGGAGATATAAGTGTTGTAATAATCCTATCTTTTGGTGTTTCAAGTGTTCTTGCAGCCATTATAGCCGGAACATTACAACCAAAACCAAGTATAAGAGGAATAAATGATTTTCCGTGAAGACCAGCAATATGCATCAACTTATCTGACATAAATGATGCTCTTGCCATATAGCCCGAGTCTTCCAGAAGTGCGATTAAAAAGAATAGAATCGCTATAACCGGTATAAAGGATCCAACAGCTGCAAGAGGAGGGATTAAACCTTTTAATAGCAATTCTTTGAAAAAGATTAAAACATTATTTTTAATATCTATATTTTCCAGCATACCTGAAAGCAGGTCAAAGCCTTTTGTTATAATGTTAGAAAAAGGTTTGCTGAAAGAAAATGTCAGTTGAAAAAGTAAAAATAAGGCAATAAAAAAAACAATAAGACCCCAGAATCTTGATGTTAATATTCTATCTATTGAATCAGATAGGGTAAATCTTGTTTTTCCAGTTTCTTTCTTCTTTGAAATCTCATTTGTAATGGCCTTTGCCTTACTGTATCTAAAATCAAGTAAAATATTTATAGGATCCTGCTTATATATCCTTGTAAGAGTGGATGCTCCTTCCTTTGCCAGTGCTGAAATATATAACTTTTGTTCGACTGTTAAAGGTAAAAAATCATAGATATATGAATCCATACAGAGTAAAAGTATAGAACTATACCAGATTTTATTTTCAGGAAAATCTTTCAAAAATTCTTTTAGTTTATTGTATATAATATTTACCTGTTGCCAGAATTCTTCGGGCATTACTTCATCGTTAGAAAATTTATTTTCAAAAGAATTTTTTTCATTAGTTAATGTTTTATCTATAGTTTCAATAAGTTTTTCAATCCCTATTCCTTTAAGGGCACTTATTAAGACTGGTTCAAATGGAACAAATTGCTTTGCTTTTTCAGGGTATATTGTTATCCCATAATCTTCAAGCTCATCACACATATTTATTGCAAGTATTATCGGTACCTTTATATCCAGTAAAGATAGAGCAAGGATTAAACTTCTTTCAAGCATTGTCCCATCGACAATGGTCAAAATAGCATCTACATCTTCTTCTATTAAAAATCTTTTTGCTATTGTTTCATCTAGTGAATCTGAAAAAAAGCCCCATAACCCAGGAAGATCAACTATGGTAATGTTAAAATTTTCGGTTGTAAATTTTCCTTCAATTCTTTCAACAGTTACGCCCGACCAATTCCCGGTTTTTTGATTTGAACCTGTTAAAAGATTGAAAAGAGTAGTTTTTCCAGAATTTGGATTTCCTATAATTGCAATCTTTTTGTTTAATTTTTCCTTCATTTTAGTTTAAACCTTATTTATCTTAATTTATCTTAATTTATCTTTATTTATAATTCTTTTTTTTCATTCTCTATTTTTTCAACTATTATATGATGTGCAGCACCTCTACCAAGTCCAATTCTAAGTGTATCCTTTGCAATAAGAACCTGCCCACTCTGGTTGGATAGGACATCTATTTCATCTTCAGGTAAAATCCCCATCTGCTTTAATCTTAATTCTATTCTATAACCTCTAAAATATTTTATTCTATATTTTCCTTTTGAGGCTGAAGCAAGTGATATAATATTAGAATTTTCAATATTGGTTATTTTTACCTTTTCATTTTCATTTAATTTGAAATTCAAATGTTTAGCGAGTTTTTCATAGCATTCTTCATTATTTTCAAAAAATTCTAAAATTTTTTGAAAATCTAAGAGAAAAGGTGAAAGATAATGCTCAATTTTACAGACTATTTTCTCAATTTCATTTTCATTTAAATTTATAAATTTTTTAAAAAATTCTGTTATTATTCTTCTTCTTTCAGTGATCTGCTCGGCATAAGCAACACCAAGTGGTGTTATATCAATATATTCATAGGGAGAATGACTTAAATAACCTCTTTCTACAAGTTGAGAAATGGCTGAAGTTGCTGAAGCATTTGAAACACCTATACTTGTCGAGATATCCTTTAATCTAACTGTTTTTTTTTCTTTAATAAGTTTATTGACAGTAAGAAGGTAATCTTCAAGTCCTGGAGAAAGATTATACTCATTTTCAAACATTATTTATATCCTTAAAATTAAATAAATCTTCAAAAATATTATTAGATATTCCTAAAAAAATTATATCAAACTAAATAAATTAGTCAAGACTAAAATTAAAGTTTATTTTTAATCTTATTCTTGATAAAGTCAGGGTTTTGAAAAAAAATTAAAAAAATAACTAAAATTTTTATTGACAGATATTCAAAAAAATATAGGTAGTTTTTATTGATTTATCAATATTTTTATTTTATGGAGGTAGGACTAAAAAAATGTATAAGCCGAGTCTTTCTTATCTTGAAATTGTCGCTCAGGACAAAAATAACAGGATTTTGAAAAAAAGGGAAATCCTTGAAAATCTTATGAAAAAGCACCCAACTCCCTTTTTGATTTTACAGGAATCTGAGATTAGAAAATCGCTTAATTACTTTAGAAAATATGTACCAGAAATTTTCATACATTATGCGATAAAATCTAATGCTGATACCTGGATACTCGATATGTTGAAAGACGAAAATGTCTGCTTTGATGTTGCTTCTGCGGGTGAAATAAGTCTTCTTTCAAGGCTGAAAATTCCTGGAAGTAGAATGATTCTTGCAAATCCTATAAAAAATGAACATTCACTTGATTTTATGTTTAAAAAGAAAGTAGATGGTTATACTTATGATAATGAAGCTGAACTTGAAAAAATATATAATTTCAAGAAAAAACATAACCATTCTTTCACACCAAAAGCAATACTCAGGATTAAGACATATTCACAGGATGTTCAAACTGATCTTTCCTTAAAGTTTGGATGCACTGTCGAAGAAGCCCCATATTTAATTAAAAAAGCATATGATCTTGGATTAAATCCCGCCGGTCTTGCTTTCCATGTTGGGACACAGTCTTATCTTGTAGAAAACTATCGAAGAAGCTTAAATGATTGTATGTCTATTATCAAGAAAGTTAAAGATGATTATGATATAGAGCTTTCAATAATAGATATCGGAGGAGGATTTCCTGTAGATACAGAAAAGTCGACCGGTATAGATAATCTTGATGGATTTTTCAAATCTTTACAGGAAGTTATTCGTTCTTTTGATTTTCCTGGCATTAAATTTTATGCAGAACCAGGAAGAGTTATATCCGCTGCAGCCGGTACTCTTATAAGCATGATTATTGGGAAAAAACAAAGAGATGGGGTTAACTGGCTATTTTTAAATGATGGTGTTTATGGTTGCTATTCGGGAACTATTTATGACCATGCAAAATTTGCCTTTTTCCCTGTAGATAAAAAATATTACTCAGATCAATATGTTGGAAAACTTATCCCATATACTATAGCAGGTCCTACATGTGATTCCATAGATATAATTGCAGAAAATGTAATGCTCCCAGCCGATATAAATATTGGCGACAAGATATTTTCAACAGATATCGGTGCATACAGCATAATGTCAGCTACCAAATTCAATGGTTTTCAGCCCGCAACAGTCCTTTACCTTAATGCAAACGATAAACTTGAAAATGTCCATATAGATATTGATTTTGATATTTCAAAACTTATTAACGATATAACAGTTTCAGTTAGCGATTAAAGTTTTAACTTAATGTTATCTTGAGATATATTATTAAAAATTATATTTTAAAACATAATTAGTTTTAATAATTTTTTTCTTCTATTACCTCAAGATAAAGCTTTCTATATTTTTCAATAAAAGCAGTTTCGCTGAAATTTTCAAAGGCGAACTGCTTTATTTTTTTATTATCATATTTTTTATAGTTAGAAAAAATCTTCTTCATTGCCTCTTTTAAAGCCTCTGTATCTTCACTTTTCACTAAAATACCACAA
>Ga0116145_1003278_pt1 | contig 13759 bp, 12 predicted proteins | sample AD_JPNHG1_MetaG_FD_89747 | JGI IMG/M metagenome (GOLD analysis project Ga0116145, IMG submission 89747) | Active sludge microbial communities of municipal wastewater-treating anaerobic digesters from Japan - AD_JPNHG1_MetaG | ecosystem: Engineered > Bioreactor > Anaerobic > Digestate | place... | reverse complement strand
CCATGCGGCTTGCCGCCTGCACCAGATGGGGCACGTTGGTGGTCCACATCTGGATGACGGGCTGTTCCAGCGTCGTCTGGCTGAGCAGTTCAACCTGCCAGCGCAGCAGGTAGGGCATGTTGCGCCCGACGAAGAGTGCGCGCTCGGCAAAAAGGCGTATTTCGGCGAGTTCCCGGCGGGTGGGATCGAGTTTCGCCAACGGGTCGAGCAACAGCGCTCCGAGGAGATTGACACCTTGGCCGCTACTCTGACGCCTCGCCTGCACGATCTCGATCGCCAATCCTACCGTGCGCACGCCGGGCGGCCAATCACCCGTCGAGTTCTGACGATGCCAGAGGTCGATCGCCTCGCGCAGTTCGGTCTGCTGCTCCGGCTTAAGAATCCGCTCGCAGACACTCCAGAGGCCGGTCTCGGCGTTGAGACACGTTTCCACCAGCGGCAGTGCCGTGGCACCGAAGCGCTCCGCATATCGCGGTGTCTCGAGTGACATGCGCGTCTCCATGACGAAGGCGGTCATGTCGAGGAGGTTGGCCTGGATGTTGGGACCCGAGGCAATGGCGCAGATGGCCGAGCCCACTGCGAGCTTGCTGCGCAGCTTCTCGGTCGTCGGCATGGGCGCACCGTTAATTTGGAGCGCGTCGATGCCCGTAGTCAAACGACTGATAAAATCGTCGCCAAAGCGCATCACCAACGACTGAATCTCGACCGGATCGGGGCCTTCCTCGGCCTGCACGCTGGGAGGGGTGACAGCGCGGACCGCTTGCCCCGGCGCATCGGCCGCGGACTGGATCATGCGGCACCCTGAAACTGCGGCGACAGCAAGGAGCAGGGCCGCAACCCACTTGTAACTGACAGGATGCTTAAACATGGGTGCCATTTTCGCAAATTTCACTCGGCTTGTCCATTGTCCGTAAGGTTTGAAAAGTAATCGGTTAGTGACAAAGTAGTGCACGTTTTGTGTATGTGCAGTCAGTCGCGGACGTCCCCGCCCGCTCTGTGAAAGACCGCTCGTGATTCCGATGCGCGGTTTTGTTCCAAAGGAAGGTGTGCGCGTCAACCTTTTGCAAGACACGCTATTGCGGGCGAGGACGCCCGCGCGACTCTCTGCTCCCCTTTTCATCAGAAACGCATGATCTTCGCACGCCCCTGTCACTAACCGATTACCATGCGAAAAAACTCCCACATTGACCAGAAGCGGTAAAAAACCCTATACTGTCTCGTTTAACCATTGGAGGCGTTTTCGTGAATGTTGAACTGATTGAAAGAGCGAGAGCCCGGATCCCGAGCGTTCCGGTTCTTGTGAATATGGTTTCCAAACGTGTCCGTCAGCTCAATATGGGCGAGCGACCTTACGTGAAGCCGCTCTCGATCGACGAGGATAAGGCAGACATCGCCCTGCGTGAGATCGCAGAGGGCATGCTGATCGCCGAAGTTGATTTCCGCGCGATTGCCCGGGCCGAAGAGGCGCACTCACGGTGGTCTTAAACGCCGCCCTGACGGCGGCTTGGGCGTGAACCGGGCATGAGCGGGAAGGACAAAAAAAGGAGCGGCGGCAATCTGGCGGTCAACCGCAGGGCGACGCATGACTATTTTGTCTTGGATCGGTTGGAGGCGGGTATCGAGTTGGTCGGCACCGAGGTCAAAGTGGTGCGGAACGGTGAAGCGGGTCTGGCGGGCTCCTACGCCCAAGTGAAAGACGGACAGCTTTTCCTGAACCAGGTGCGGATCCCTCCCTATGCGTTCGGCAACCGATTTAATCACGACTCGCTGCGAACCCGCCGCCTGCTGGTTCACAAGACCGAGATCCGCAAATTGCAGGCGATGACAGAACAGAAAGGCCTTTCGCTGATCCCGTTGCGACTCTACCTGTCGCCCAAGGGATTGGTGAAAGTGGAACTGGGCATTTGCCGCGGCAAAGCCCGAGAGGATAAACGCGAGACGATCAAACGCCGCGAGGCGGATCTTGAAGCGCGGCGCGCAATCTCGCAACAGTACAGAGGTTGAGTTTAAGGAGGTTGAGACTATGATGATGTTGCCATTGGGGTTTTCTCCGTTCAATATAGGGCCGACAGAGCTGATCGTTGTATTGGTCATTGTGTTGATTCTCTTCGGCGGAAAGAAGTTGCCCGATCTGGCGCGCTCGTTGGGCCGCAGCCTGGGCGAATTCAAAAAGGGCAAGGAAGAGGGCGAGAAACTGACCAACGAGAAGGTCAAGGAGATCGTCGATGACATCAAGAGCGAGGAGCCCGAAAAGGTGGAAGGCCCTAAGGCTTAACCCCTCCAGCCGATCGCCACGTCGACTCTCCATCCTGCCCGCCACGCTCGCGCGCGCCGTGCGGCTGGTCTGGTTCAGTGACCGGCGGCTCGCTTTGGGGCACACGGCGTTGATCGTGCTGCAGGCCCTTTTGCCGCTCGGCACACTGGTGGCGTTGAAGCAGGTGATCGACCACGCCACCCGCCTCTTCAGCAGTACCGGGCACGCCTCCTTCACGTGGTCCAGTGCCGTCGACCGTCTGGCGACCGACGTCAGTTTCCGGATGCTGGCCCTCTGGGTCGTTGTCGGCGCGCTTTGCTTGGTGTTGTCCGCCGCCGCGCGCCTGCTTATCTCATGGGTTGCCGAATTCCACGCCATCTCGGTGACCGACCGCATTTACGACCTGCTGCACGGCGCGTTGCTGCGCGCCGACTACGCATTTTTTGAGAATCCCGACGACCAAAACCGCCTCTACATGGCGCGTGAAGAGGCGCTCGACCGCCCCATGCGCCTGTTGGCCGGGCTCGGTCAACTGCTGCACAGCGTGATCGGTATCAGCGGTGTCTTCGTCATTCTGGCGGGCTTCACGCCTTGGCTACCGCTGCTGCTCGGCCTGAGTGCCTTGCCTGTGCTCTTGTTCAAGCTCGACCGCACACGCCGTTTCTACGAGTGGCGTAAAAACCTCACGCCGTTGGATCGCCACGCCTCCTACTACCACTCGATCATGACCGACAATGCAGGCGCCAAGGAGATCCGCCTGTACGGGCATGGCGACTTCTGCCGCGAGCGTTTCGCCGTTGCGCGCGCTCAGCTGCGCGAGGCGCGCGTAGCGTGGCGTCGCTTCGTGTTGACGCGTGAAGCGTTGGGGCTCTTTATCGGTCTTGCCGTCACCGGCATGATTTTGCTCTGGATGACCTCGCGCTTGCTGGCCGGTGCCGTCACGGTCGGTGCGCTGGTGCTCTGCGTGCAGTCGGTCCAACGCGGTCAGCAAGCCGTCACCGCCCTGCTCAATGCAATCTCGGCGCTCTTTGAGGATGCACTGTTCCTGCAAAGTTTTGAAGAACTCCTGCATCAGCCGCGCCGCATCAGCGCGCCTGAAACCCCAGTTCCGATTCCCGACGCAATCCGCACCGGCATCTCCTTCGACAACGTCAGCTTCACCTATCCCGGTTGTGCCGAACCGGCGCTGCGCAACCTCACCTTCACCCTCCGCCCCGGCGAACGGGTCGCGCTGGCCGGACCGAACGGTGCTGGCAAATCCACGCTCGTCAAATTGCTGTGCCGCCTCTACGACCCCGACAGCGGACGCATCCTGATTGACGGGACTGACCTCCGGGCGTTCGATCCCGAGGCGTGGCGTCAGCGCATCGGTGCGCTCTTCCAAGACTTCAACCACTACCAGTTCACCTTGCGCGACAACATCCGCATCGGTCATCCTGAAACACCGGAAGACTCCCCGGAGATCGAGCGTGCGGCGCGCGACGCCGGCTTGGGGCCCCTGCTCAAGAGCTGGCCGCAAGGGCTCGACACGCGGCTCGGACGCTGGCTTCACGACGGCATCGAACCCAGCATCGGCCAGTGGCAGAAGATCGCGCTGGCACGCGCCTTTCTGCGTCCTGCGTTGCTGACTATTCTCGACGAACCAACCAGTGCGTTGGACAGCACGGCGCAGCGTGAAACTTTTGAGGCGCTTACCCGTCTCAGCCACGGGCGCATCGCCCTCTTCACCAGCCACCGTCAGCTTACACCCGGCATGGCCGACCGCCTGCTGATCCTGCGCGACGGCAAGCTCGTATCCGACGGCTCGCTGGAAGAGCGAATGAGGCAGTAGGCAGTAGGCAGTGGGCAGTGGGCAGTAGGCAGTGCTTTGACTCGCGACCCGCGACCCGCGACTTGCGGCTCCCAAATTCCAAGAGCCTATTCGCATCATTTGCGCCATTCGCGGTTCCCAAAACCCGAGCCCTGTTCCCAAAAAAACCTTGGCGTTCTTGGTGCCTTGGCGGTTCCAAAAAGCCGAGCCCTGCCAAACAAACTAATGAACTAACGCACTAATGAACTTCCCCCACGGAGCCCTTACTCGCGCGTCCGGCGCAGACGCGCGATAGCCTCGCGCACAGCGGTCACCGTGTGTTGCTCCGCCACCGACAGCGCCGACAACTCTCCGGCACGCGCCAACGCCTGATCGGCCGCGTCTGGATTACCGCGCTTCACTGCGATCAACGCATCGACCACATTCAGACGCGCGTCATCAGCGTTGATCTGGCGCGCTTTGGCCAGTGCCTCCGTAGCGGGATCCGGCAGGTTTTTCTCGGCCAAGACATGCGCCAACGTCGCCCACCCCTCATAACGCTCGGGCGCGAGTTCGGTCGCCTGTCGTGCGGCCTTTTCCGCTTCGTCGAGCTTACGAATGCGGCAGAGCACCTCGGCGAAGTTGTTGAGCGCCGCAAGCATTGGTTTCTCGTCCGCGACGCTGCGCCGCAGATAGCCCTCCGCATCGCCATACTGCCCCTGCTCCAGCCGGATCGTGCCCATGATAAAGTTGGCGTAGGGATGCTCCGGCCTTTGGCGCAGGATGGTAAGCGCGCGCGCCTCGGCCGTTCGCCGATCCTCTAGCGACACATCCAGCGTCAACAACACATCCAGCAGCGCCTGAACATCGGGACGGATCAGCGCCGCGCGCTGGAAGCACAGCCGCGCATTTTTGAGTCCTTGCTTGCCCTTGCTCTGCCAGACACGCCCCTGAATCACTTGTGTAAAGTAACCATCCTGGTCCTTGCTGATCTTGGTCAGACGCGGCAGCACCTTGGTCTCGACCGCGCCGATGTCATCCTGCTCGATCATCGCCATCGCCAGCATCGCCAGCGTCATCGGCGTGGCATCAGGCTCCTCCGCCATCTCCTGCAACAGCACGCGAGCGCGCGACAGGTCACTCGACACCAGATAAAGCGCCGCCCAATCCTGCCGCAACTGGCGTCGCGGCGCACCGGCCTTCTCGCCGTTTTCCAAGATGGCGCGCGCCTCATCCACAATACTGCGTTGCAGTGCGAGGCGTGCCAGTCCAGAAATCGCAAAGGTATTCTTAGGGTCGCGTTCAAGCGCCTTCTTATACTCGGCGGCACTCTGTTTGAAGTCACCGCGCATTTCGTAGAGCGAGGCCATCATCGCGGAGAGCGCCGCGCGTTTCTGCTCGTCCTGCTGCATGGCATACGCGCCGCGCAAGCCGGCCAGCACTGATCCGGGGCTGCTCGACAACGCCCACTGCCACCCCATGCGCACAAACAGCTCAACATTGCGCACATAACCGTAATGGCGGCTGAGCGACCAGAGCGGATAGCGATCACGGCCGTGCTCCACCTTGTCGCGAAGTTGGCGCTCGATCGTCTCTTTCATCTCGGGGTGCATTCCGCGCGCCACCGCGTCAAAGAGATTCAGCAAAGCGCTGATGTTGTCGGGATAGATCTCGCGCGCCTTGAGATACGCCTCAAAGGCCGCTTCCGGCTGCTTCAAATCATCAAGCGTCACCCCCGCATTGTTTGCAACAAACGCCATGTGGCGCAACAGGGCCACGCGGTAGCGGTAGCCTAACTGACGCGGCTTGCCCTCGCCCCGCTCAACAAATGGCTGCCAGCGCGTCCAAAAGGCCCGGTGCGACTCTAGCAACTTATCCGCCGCGATGTCCTCTGTGCGCGACGCGGCACCGTAAAACAACCGGTCCGGCACTGGCACCAGTCCCGCGCCGTACCACAGATCCGGCAACCCCATGCAGATTGCCTTATCTGCCATTGCCGTGTCTGCCGAGAAGAGATCATCGATAAAGAGATGGAAGCTGTACGCCAACAGACTCTCGGCGCGCAGACGTGCGCGTTCGCTGAAGCGCGTGTCGGCCGTGAACGTCCGGCGCACCGCGTCCGTATAATGCGTCTCGCGAGCCCGATACGGACAGAGCAGATGCACGGTCTGCCCGCGCTCCCGTGCGCGAATCAACAGATTAGCGTCGATGATCCCGTTCGCCACCACCCAGTCGCGCTGTCCCAGTCCGTCCAGCACCTCATCCGCAGCGCGATCAGCGAAAGCCCCGTTATCGGCCACCAGCCAGCGGACGTTTAACACGCCCGCCACCAGAATAGCCACGACCAGTATTGGCATCGCCATCAGCCCGACACCACGACCGGCATTAAATAGGATTGTCGTAGATCGGGCCAGCGGATGCGGCAACGGGGGTTCGTCGTCATCCTCTTTGTCGAATGGGATCTCGACATCCACCGGGTCATCAAGCAGAGCTAGGGCGCGCCACGAGGCGGTGAGCAGTGCGATCCCAATACCGGCAATCAGATAGGTCGCGGCCGGAACGACGCCCGCCTTCGCAACCACCCCCCACGGCCCGAAGGGAACGTTAAAGAGCAGCAGCAGGGCAAAAATGGTAAGCACGAGACTTAATATGAAGGCGCTCCACGAACGGCGATTATCCAGCGAGCGAAGCGCCGCAAAAAAGCTCAATGCCGCTGAACCGAGTCCCAGCACGAAGACCGGGAACCACAAATGCTCAGGGAACATCTGGCCAATCGCCTGCGCCTGCTCACGCAACACCGATACCGTCACGTGCAGCATCGCTTGGAGCGTCACCTCCAAGCCCCGGCTCAGCACAAACTGCCGTGCGGCGAACGCATGCACACCGGCCAGCGCCAAAGCCGCCAGCACAGCCGTACCAAACAGACGGCCGACCCGGCACCACTCGAGCTTCCACTCCACGACCACGGCGAAAACCGCCATCACCGGCAAGGCCACCAGAAACAGCGGCGACTCGGCCATACCCGCGCCATACAGAAGGCCAAAGAACAGTAGCCACACGGTGCGCTTCGAACGCGCGTAGACGGTCAGCAGGTGCGCACAGGCCATCAGCAACGCCACGTCGAAGATTTGCGGCTGAAACCGCGTAGCCGCCTGCCAGACCGGCAGGCTGAGACCGACCGCCAGCGCCGCCACCCAGCCCGCAAAGCGTGCGTTGCGTGAGGCATGCGTCACTGCGGACTCTTCGCGCATGGCCTCGAAAACAACAAACCAGACCACCTTGAACGTCCATCCGACCGCGAGTGCGCCGGCCACCGCCGCCATCAGGTTCAAACGGAGTGGCAGAGAGAGCCAAGGCAGACGCACAACGTGTCCGGCCGCCCACATGAGGAGCGGGTGCGACGGCACTTCGCGCACATCCAGGCCCGCCGCCCACGCGATCCATGTGGCCGAGGCTCCTGGAAACGCATAATCAAGCGCCGTCGCCGCATAGAGCGCCAGCGCCGCCAGGGTCAGGAGCCAAAAAGAAACGCGCGACCGTCGCAGCCGGCCGCGCGTGATGGGACGAAACTCAAGAAACAGCATGGTTCGTCTTTACATGTGCTTCCTGCGCCGTAGCGCCGCCACCGCCGCGCCGACCACCAGAAGCATGGCTGTGCTAGGTTCGGGAACCGGTGCCCAACCTGTAAAGGAGTTGGGCGTGAAGTAGTCCGTGATAATGTCGAACTCGCTGGTGCTGATCGACGCCGTATCGTTCCACGCCAACGAAGACTGACTAACCGCATATTGACCATCCGTGTAGTTGAACAGCACGACGTAATAGGCACCCGCGTTGCGCGTGGTCGCGTCGGTCGTCTCCTGCGGGAAAAGGGTCGTGCCCTCGAATGCATTCACGTTCCACGCAAGTGACTCAACACCCGGCGACCAGACGTTGTTGTTGATCGAAGGCGCATTACCATCGGCCACATAGACCAAGCTGGCGTACTCCGTGCCTGTCGGAACGCTCTCCGCCGCCCAACCGATGACCACAGCCTGCGAGGCCAGAACACCGGTCAAGAACACCAAGCATGCCGTCAAAACTGTCTTATTCATAACTTTATCCCTCGTGTCCTTTCAGGCTTATTCGCCATCAGGCTTGAAAGTAAACGTCCCGTTGCCGGAACGGCGATAGTACCAGAAACCCTGACCGGCGGGAATGTCGGCGGCGGGCAACGCAATGCCTCCCGTCGTCGTGACCCACTTGCCGTTGAACTGCGTCTTGGAGCCACCGGTGTAGTAGTGGTAGGTGGTGTAATAGGTGCCGTCACCCTTGCTCACCAAGATGCGGTCGGTTGTCGCGCTAATTCCGTTCGCGCCGACCGCTCCAGCCCAGTCGAGATCATTGAGGTCAAACGCTGTTAATCCCGCATAGCTGATCAGGTTCAACCCCTCGCCGATGGTGGTGGACTGCTTCGCCGTAGAAACCTGGCCTTTGACGTAGACCGAAGAACCGGCTCCAGCGGTCCGCTTGATCCAGAATCCTTGACCACGCGCGATATCAAAGGTACTGGCGGCGGGCGGAGTCAACTCCTTCTTCGTTCCGTCCGGCATCAACTGCTCCGTGGTGATCGGGGTCCAGCCGACGCCGGTTTGGTTGTAGTAATAGTAGTAGATTGGACCCGTGGCGTCGGTCGTGAGCACCACCAACTGATCGGCGCTGCCCGGATCGCTGGCGTGGGTCAGCCCGTAGGTTGCAACCAAGTCGCTCAGCTTGCTGGCCACACCGGCCTGCATGCAGGCCTCAAACGGCACCGCGACGATCGTGTTCTTGGCGGCGGCCGCCGGGATTTCAACGAACCCGACCACATTGGTTCCTTCGACCGGATCCATCGCCGCATGCACGAGACCGGCTGCCGCAACTACCGCAAAAGTTATCCATCCTTTTTTCATGGCATTCCCTTTCTAGCCTGCTCGCTTACTGCGCGATCACCTTGAAAAAGCGTACTGTGTCACCGGCCGGCACCTCGACGGCCGCCGGCAACTCCGCACCCGACTCACCCTGCACGAGCGTCTGAGCAGAGACCTGCACACGGCTCGCCACGGTCTGCCAACCGTCATTCAGGGAGGTCGCACTCTGCACCTGATAAAGTGCCTTGTCAGAGACATTCTTGATGCGCAGGTTCACACGGCCGTTGCCCGCCTGCATCGAGGCGATCTCCGGCTGAGGTGTCCCCTCGGGAGACGACGTCGATCCAGCAGCGCTGAGCCCTCCCCCGGCGGCGGCCGTACCGCCTACGGTGCCGAGGCTGAGCGCGGAAGCCGTACCGCTTGCGGCGCTCGCACCCTGCGCGGCGACCAGACCGCCGATCGCCCCGTCGGCCTTGCGCGTATCGAGCAGGACAATCACCCACGCGCCGCCTTCCGGATAGGTCGCGGCCGAGTACTGGATGGCCTTATATCCGCACTTGGCCCCCTCTACCGCCTGCCCGGTGGTGGCGATCACGTTGTTGTCAGGATCGACCAGCGAACCATCGGTATAGACACCGCCGAAAACCTGACCCTGCTTGACATACACCAGCAGGTAAGTCTCACCGACCAAGACAGACGTCCCGTCGGCATAGGTATCGGGTCCGGGCGTGGACATCGCGAGCGTCCGCTGATCCTTCACCTCCGCCCCGAACATCGTGGTTGCCACGAGCAACCCACTGAACACTAAAAGCGCTTTTTTCATCGTGTGTCTCCTTGAGATAGCTTAGGGAACGATGTATGGTTTGAAATACCGATATCCGCCGCTCGGAATCGTGTAGGTGTAGGTCGCCGCGCCGCCGGTGAAGTTGGCGAACGAAGGCGTGATCGCACCATCCAGCAATGTCCAATTAACATCGGTAACATTCACCTTCCCGTAAATCTGGACCCGTCCGTTGATCTTACCGGTTTTAACCGCGTTATTGACCTTCAAGGAAAGCGTCAAGGCCAGCTCCGTCGGCGAGGTCATTTCGATCTTCGAGATGCCGAAGTCGTAGCCCTCAACCTTCGTGACCGCATTCCCGCCGATACTGTCCAGCAGGTAGGCCTGATTGATCTGCGCCTGTGAGAGATCGCTCAAACCGCCCTGTCCCGTCACGTTGCCGTCGCTCAGCCAAGCGTTGACCCGCGTGAGTTCCTCGTCCGACAGCGAGGTGGGCGCCGGCAGTGTCGGCACGGCCTGTGTCGGCCCCGGCACCACGTAGGCCGGATCGCCGTGGCTGACGTACAGGTTGTCGATCATCCCCGTGCCGTAGAAGTTAGCCGACGCCAATGTGTTCGCCGCGCCGGCGTTTCTGACGGCCAGATCCGTGAAGACCGGGGCGTCGTTCAGCAGCACATCGAATTTGTTGTCCTGAAGCTTGACGGTCACTTGGTACCACATGTTGGTGTCGAGCGCCGCCGCGTTGGTTGTGGCTCCGCCGCCGTGCACCACCACCAGCTTGGCATCGGCTGTCAGGAAGAGCGCCATCTTGGAACTGGCCAGCAGGTCAGGGTCGGGCGCATTGACCAGCGGATCGAACTTTATGCGCAAATCCACATAGACCGGCTTGCCGTTGAATGAGACCGCAGTGGCGTTTGCATAAGCCAACGTGTTGGAGACCACTTCGCCGTCCGTCTCAAGTTGCAACACCTTGGAGTTTGTATCGAACCAGACGTTCGATCGCGCCGGCAGCCCGGTCATGGCGGGGAAGTCGTTGGACAGGACGTTAAAGCCCGCCCTCGCCGCCCAGTCTGGAACAGCCGTCCCCTCGAACGCCTCCCGATAAGCGCCAGCCTGCATCGGGCTGACGTTCCATGCTTGAGGAACCGTTGAATCTGCCGTCTGCGCGTTCCCGCACAGAACGAGCGCGAGCGCACACGCGGCCCCCGCTCCGGCGATTCTCGCCAACCTTGTTTTGGTAGACATCATAGCTCGTCTCCATGCCGGATCCCTTGCGGAACCCCGTCAAAAAAACCATTCCCAATCGTTACGGGGTAGTGTATCGCAATTGACGGCCCCCCGACAAGCGGAAAAACGAAAAATCTTCTGCTTGATTATCGTGCGCCGGTTTTTCTATCATCCCAAGCCATGGCTATGAAAATTCTTGTTGTTGGTGGCGGCGGACGCGAGCATGCGATTGCGTGGCGGCTCGCGCGCGATACATCCCGCCCTGAGATTTTTTGCGCGCCGGGCAATGCCGGCACGGCATCTGATGCGTGCAACCTGCCGATCCAGGCCGATGATATCCCGGCCCTGCTGGCATGGGCACGAGAGCACCAACCGGACCTCACGGTGGTCGGCCCTGAAGCGCCGCTCTGCCTTGGCATTACCGACGCTTTCACCGCAGCCGGGCTGCGCGTCTTCGGCCCGAGCCAGGCCGCCGCGCAGATGGAGGGCAGCAAGCGTTTCGCCAAGGAGATCATGAACGCCGCTGGTGTGCCGACTGCCCGTGCGCTGGTCTTCGATGATGCCGAAGCCGCCGTGGCGGCACTCCCCTCTTTCTCCCTGCCGGTGGTGGTCAAAGCCGACGGTCTCGCCGCAGGCAAGGGCGTGGTGATCGCCCAAACCCATGATGAAGCGGCTGACGCAATCCGCTCGATGCTGGTGGACGCCGTCTTTGGCGCGGCTGGCGCAGAGATTCTGATTGAGGAGTTTCTGGAAGGCGAGGAGGCCTCGATTCTCGCCCTGATCGATGGCGAGCACGCGGTGCTGCTACCGCCATCGCAGGACCACAAGCGTGTCTTCAACGCCGATCAAGGCCCCAACACCGGCGGCATGGGAGCCTACTCGCCGGCGCCGGTGGTCACCCCCGATCTGTTACCGACCATCAAAGAGCGGATCATCCTGCCAGTCGTGCGCGAGCTACGCCGTCGTGGTATCGTTTACAAGGGCGTGCTCTACGCCGGGCTGATGATCGGCCCCAAGGGCATCTCCGTTCTGGAGTTCAACGCGCGTTTCGGCGATCCAGAGACCGAGGCCGTGCTGCCCCGTATCGGCGGCGACCTCATCCCCGCGCTCGAAGCCTGCATCGACGGCACGCTGACCGACGCGCATGTGCAGGTCCGCCCTGAAGCCGCAGCCACCGTGATCCTGGCCTCCGGCGGCTACCCTGGATCCTACCGTAAGGGTCTCCCCATCTCCGGACTCGATCAGGCCGCCGCTGTAGATGACGCCATCGTCTTCCACGCGGGCACCGCGTTGAAGGACGGCCAGATCGTTACCGCAGGCGGACGCGTACTCGCCGTCACCGCGCTGGGTGCCGATCTGCGTGCCGCCGTGGGTCGCGCTTATGAGACTGCGGCCAAGATTCACTTTGATGGCGTACACTATCGCACGGATATCGCCCACCGCGCTTTTGACCGGAGATAACAGACAAGACCCTTGAAATAACCCTCGTGGCATGGGCGTCCATTCCATGTGAAACACGGGCAAGATGCCCGTGCCACGTATGAAACACGGGCAAGATGCCCGTGCCACACCTGCAGCACTCAACTATCGACGCTCGGGAGGGATTCCCGAACGTTCTTTCAACAGGAGACCTCACACATGTCCACACCTCTCGTCGGTATCGTCATGGGCAGCGATTCGGATTGGCCGCTCGTGCAGAAGGCCGCAGACACCCTTAAAGCTTTTGATGTCGCATTTGACGTGCGCGTCATCTCCGCACACCGCACACCGGAACTCGCCTCTGATTACGCGGCCAACGCCGAAGCGCGCGGCCTCAAGGTCATCATCGCGGCGGCCGGCGGTGCCGCCCACCTCGGCGGCGTGCTCGCCGCCCACACGGTCCTCCCGGTGATCGGCATTCCGGTCGCCGGCGGTGCGCTCAACGGTCTTGATGCGCTCTACGCCACGCTCCAGATGCCGGCCGGCGTCCCGGTAGCCACCGTGACGCTCGGCAGCGCGGGCCCGGTCAACGCCGCCCTGCTCGCCGTCCAGATCCTCGGCACTGCCGATCCAGAGTTGCGCAAGAAATTCCGCGTCTACAAGGACGGCCTGAAGGACAAGGTCGCAGAAGGCAACGCCAAGGTGCAGGCGCAACTTGAAGCTAGGATTTAGGATTTAGGATTTAGGAGTTGGGACAGGTCTGGGCTCGCGAAGCGCAATGAAACCCTGAGACCCTGAAACCCTGAAACCCTGAAACCAGCCTCCGCGCACGGCGCGGAGGCTCACAGCGCGGCGAGCAACTCGCGGATCGCCCGTTCGCGCGCCTCAATGGATTCGCACAGGCGGAACTGCACGCGGGCGCGGTTGAGATTCTGCTCCGGCTGGCGAATCTTGAAATAGACGCTGCCGGCCAGATAGTCTTGGAAGAAACGCAGCCCCAGTTCAAACGTGATCAACCGGATCGCGTCGTACAGGTAGTGGCGGTCCGCCTCGGTCAGGAACGCGCGGGCGTGTTTCATGTAGCCCTTGCAGAACGCAGCGCAGAGGTCGAGGTCAAACACCACCTTGCTGAGGTTCTGCTCCTCCTCGCCTGCTGGATTGCAGATTGAGCGCAGGGCGTCACCGAAGTCGTAGTGGATCAGGCCGGGACTCACGGTGTCGAGGTCGATCATCGCCGTACCCTTGCCGGTGAAATCATCGATCATGATGTTGTTGACCTTGGGGTCGCCGTGCATCAGCCGTAGCGACAACTCGCCTCTCTGCAACGCATCCTGCAACGTACCGGCGAACCCGCGTCGATCTTCGATGAACTTCGCCATGCGGCGCGCCTCCATCGACGCATT
>Ga0116145_1003261_pt1 | contig 13803 bp, 8 predicted proteins | sample AD_JPNHG1_MetaG_FD_89747 | JGI IMG/M metagenome (GOLD analysis project Ga0116145, IMG submission 89747) | Active sludge microbial communities of municipal wastewater-treating anaerobic digesters from Japan - AD_JPNHG1_MetaG | ecosystem: Engineered > Bioreactor > Anaerobic > Digestate | place... | reverse complement strand
GGCGGAAACCGCACCCCAGATGATGGCGAACGCTACACCTTCCCAGCCGCAGCGAACATGGCGCGCATGGCCGCTTGTGGAGATCAGATCGTCGTCGTTGGCGATTCGTCCGCTATCTATCAATCGCAAGACGGTGGATCGTCTTTCACCGCCGTAACCGCGCCGACGGCCCTTGGCACAACCACGATCACCGCTGTTCGCATCGCGGATGGACGCATTTGGATCGGCGCCGTCAATGGCCTGAAGTTCCAAACCAATGATGATGGGCTAACCTGGACACAAATGAAGATCAGCGGCGCCACTGGCACTGCGAATGACATCGTTTTTAGTGGCGATGACATCGGCTGGATCGCTGATTCCTCTGGTTCGCCATTATCGACCTGGCTGGGTGGCACCCAAAAGGATGAATGGACACGCCAAACCAACCGTGTTTACAACTGGCCAAGCACGGTCACGCCGAAATCCATCGTCCTGCCAACCTGCGCAGATACGCACCTTGCTGCAAACACTTTGCTGGTGCTGGGAACAGATGCCGCCGGCGCAACAGTGGCTTATATCGGGCGCGATATTCTAACGGGGACATAACCAATGTGCGGCTGTAACAAAAGTACAAATAGTATTGCTGCTCCAGCCGCACGGGCCGGATCTGTAAACAACACTATGTCAACACAACAAAACATGGCTTTGATGTACGTGGGCGAGCGTTTCGGCGCAAACAGCTATATGGTGGGGACTTGGCGATACGCCTTCGGCGCTAATCCGCTTAGTCGCACTGCCATCCTGCCTGAAGACCACTATCACTATCTGAAGCAGACCTGGCCAAGGGAATTCATCGAGATCCCGGTCAGCATGGCCATGTCTGTTCAAGATGTCTCGCAACCGATCAATGCTGTGTACACGATTCAAGCGCTGACCCATGAATTCAAGCTTGCCCTTCTCAATGCGAAAGTGAGATCTATCGGGCAGGTATTGACATTCGACAAGGCGGAACTGGCCTCATTGCTCACGACCGATGAAGCCAGCGCCTTAAACTTACAAAATGAGATCCGCCAACGCTTCGGTCTTCCTGTCGATTTGTCGGTTGTGCCCCAGGAAAATCCAGAGGCACAGCCGGCGAAAGCCAAGAAGCCCAAGGCGGCGACGACTCAATAAATCCATGTGGGGCGGGGGGATGGTTGCCCTGTGTGTGGGGAGCGTGACAACTGTTACGCGCCCCACATGGCCCCAATCACACACACACACACACACGGAGTAAAAAATGTCACGCAAAACTTTCGATTTTACTTTTCAGGACACCAGCGTACGCGTCAAGCTACGCAAGGTAAACCCGTTCGTGGTTTATGAGGCGCGGGTGGCCATGAACAAAAGCAAGCCCCAGCCTCCACAACGGACCATCACGGACGAAGGGCCGCTCAAAGGCACCACAGAAGTCATGGACACCGATCCGACTTACTTGGAGCAATTAAGAGCGTGGGAAGAAGGGATCGAAGAAAAGATTTTGGGCCTGCAAATTGAATTGGGTGTGGTTGAAATCCTTGATCCCGAATGGAAAAAAGATGTAGCTTCCTTCCGAAAAACAATGGAAGGCTTTGGTATCACCGACTTACCCAAGGACGACAAGACCGTCTACATCACCCGCATCGCATCTGGTACGCGCGAGGATCTAGTTGAATTCCTGGCTGCAATTTCGCAGCGCTCGCAACCAACGGAGGTAGCGGTAACTGCCGCACAGGAAATCTTTCGCGGTAACGATCAAGAACAAGGATTTGTGGTCGTATCGTCCTAAGCGCAGCGGTGTCAAGTTTGATGAATTTCTGGAATGGATACTTGCCGCGCGCTGGTGGGGGCTTACCCCTGATCAATTCTTTGATAGGGATGGCCTGGATCAGAGCGTTATGGTCGCAGCTTATCGCACCAATGCCCAGATAGAAGCAGTGATGGATGATGAGCGCCGCAAAGAATCCGAAGGACGCGAAAAGCCGACACCACCATCACAGACCGGCAGGAAGGGCAGGCGACGTTGAAAATCAAAAGGAAACACAACGGGAAAGTTTTTGTTGAGTTTCAGGAGGAAGAAGACCCTGGGTTTGATTTTTCCTGGCTGGCCCTGTCGATCTTCCTGTTGATGGCAGCAGCGTTTTTTTATAAGTGACCAAGCCGCCGCGTAAGCGGCGGCTCTTTCGTTAGGTGAACTATGGCATTGCCACAAACAGGTGTAAGGCTTACCGTTGATGGTTTGAACAAGTTTTTGGCGGATCTTAATAGCGCCCGCCAATCCATCGCGGACTTCTCAAAACTTAGCGGTAGCGCCAGTATCACCATCCCCCCGCCGGATACCAGCAAATTCGCCAGCGGGTTTAGCGGTCTGAGCCAGATCGTCACCGGTGCCTTCCGCGAGATCGGCGCGCTTGCCGTAGATGGTGCGGTTCAGCTTGGCGCGAGTGTGGCCGATGCCATCAAGTCGTCTATTCAGACCTCAGTAGCTGAAGCCGCCGACCTGCAACAACAGGTGGCCAACATCGCGGCTTCGCCCTTTGCCGATCCCGGTAAGGCCAAAGAGTACGGCAGCATCATCAAAGATATTGCCCTTGATCCGAAACTTGTGGTTGGTTTCGAGGAAGCCGGTTCAGCCGCACTGGCCCTCACCCGTAACTCGGTCGGGTTCGATCAACTCAATGAATCGCTAAAAACAACCGTTCTCTTACAAAACCAAATTGGCCAGACCGGAACAACCCAGGAATTTGAGCGCACCGCTCAGGTTGTGGCGCGTGTTGGAAACATCTTTGACCTGACAGGTAGCCAGATCAAGGACGCCGCCGATCAGATCCCGGTCGTGGTCGGTAGCGGCTTCAGAAGCATCCAAGATTACTACTACGCACTCTCCTCGGCGGGTGAAGTGGCCGCAGCCCAGGGGGTCAAGTTTGGGGAATTTAACAAATTCCTGGCCTTAACCGCGCAAGGCTTTTCCTCTGGCCGCACAGACGCAACCGGCTTTGCCGCATTCATCAACAAGCTTAGTCCAGACACGGACAAGGCCGCTAACGCGATGGATGAATTGGGGCTATCGTTCTACGATGCCGCTGGGAATTTTGTTGGCACAGACGAAACGTTAAAGAGGCTGCAACAAACATTTAACGGCACGATCACCAGCACCAAAGCGGTTACCGGCAGAACCGATGAGCAACAAAAGGAATACGAGCGTCTTGGCGCAACCATCAAAAAGTATTCCGAGCAGGTTCGCGATCTGCAATCTGGGGTAATCGGCGCAAACTTAACCGACGAGCAGCGCGCCAGAAGATTAAGTGAACTGCAAAGCCAATTGTCGGCCGCGCAGGGTGAATATGCCAAACTGGACAGCATCACCACCAAGTACACTACCACCCAGCGCAAGCTGACCCAGCAAGAGCGGCAGGACTACCTACAAAAGATATTCGGCACCGAGGCTGGCCGCTTTGTCACAACCCTGCTTGACGTAACGGACGCGCAAGAAAAACAGGTAGACAGCCTCCTAAAATCGGCAGACGCCGAAACAACGGCAGCGATCCGAACAGAGACGCTAAAATCCAAGTGGGCCAACTTGCAGGATCAGGCGTTGGCGCTCGGCGCGTCTTTCGGTGAGCCGCTCCTGTCACCTTTGACTCAACTGGTCAGCGCGGCTGGCCAAGTTATTCCGGCATTGGCACCCATCGCAACCAGCCTTGGGCAAAGCCTAGCCAATATCATCCAGCCATTGGCCGACGCGGCTACGTCATTCGCGGCGGGATTCACCGATAAGCTGGCCAAGATAGGCGATGCCGGCGCAAAACTGGGCGAAGTTTTGCGTGCAGCCTTCGATGCCTTCAAAGAATCTGGCCTTATCGGCAAGGTTGCTGATCAAATCTATGCGCTGATAGACGGGGTGGAAACCAGGGTTGCCGCATTATTTAGTGGTGGATTCGACATACCAGGCTTTGACCTGTCAAGCCTTTCGCTACCAAGCTTCTCATTACCGGAATTTGCCGCAACAAGCATCCCTGATTTTTCGTCAGTCGCAAAGCAGATTCCCCAAGCCCCATTTGATTTATCGGCAATCGGGTTTGATGCCTCGAAATTCGGACTACTTGACACCGTATCGAGTGGACTAAACAAACTTGGCGGCGCGCTCTCAGGGTTTGCCACAACCACGGCAGGCAGCACGGACAAGGCAGAAAATGGCCTGCTTGGGTTGAGCGCTGGCTTAACTGGCCTGTCGCTACTGACGCCCACTGGGCCGATTGTGGCGCTGTCTGCATTGGCTGGCGGGATCTCTGCGCTTCAGGTTTCCCTGAACAACGCCGACCCATCCAAGCTGAGCACCCTGGCCACTACGGTCAAGACGGCGCTCAACTCGCTTGGCGAAATTGTCCTTGATCCGCTCAAGGCGCTGGGCAATACGGATGGCATTACATCGGTATCCACCGCGCTTGATACCTTAGTCCATTCGCCATTCCTAGCAGTATCTAGTGCAATCAATCTGGTTGCAACGTCTATCCAGACTGCCAACGGCGTGATTGAGACGGCGCGTGAGCCGCTGAAGTTTGTCGGGGCAACGATAGCTGAAATAGTTTCCCAAATCGGGGATGCAATTTCAGCCGTACCCGCTGATCAGGCGATGGCCGTCGGCGCGTCCCTGAGCAATGTGATCTCCTCGACCCTCGGCGCCCTGACTTCGCTGGCCAGCATCGGCGGCGAAACGCTCACCCCTGTGACTGCATCTATTTCCAGCACTATCCAGAGCCTGCTGGGCCTTATCACTAATGTGACCGCTGGAATCGACGGCAAACAGGTTGGCGACTCGGCGGCTACGCTGGTTGGCACCGTGATCAATGTAATAGCGGACCAGTTGAGAGCTACGGACGTACCAGGTCTTGTCGGCGCAGCGGCGCAATTTGTAGCAACCGCCAGTGGAAAATTATTCGACGCGACCGCGGCTCTGGCCGAAAGCGGGCAGATTTACGACTCGATGGCGAATCTGACCAAGGTAATCGGATCGTCACTCTATGCGACGGTGACAGATCCGCAGCTTGGCCGCAACATAGGCGCGAGCTTGGCCAACTTTAGCGGAGTGGTCTTGTCCGGTTTGACCGCTGGCCTGAATGCCGTCGGCGCGGTTATTCAGAATACAAGCCCCAAAGCAATCATTGGCGCGTTCGGTACATTTTTCAGCAACCTATTCGATGGCTTCATTGACGTGATCAACGGCCAAAAGTTTACAAGTTTGCTGGATCAATTCTCTGAATCTTTTCTGAAAGCGACTGGCCTGGTATCTCCCGAACAGGCTAAGACCGAAGTTAGCAGACAAAGTGCGGAGCGCAAACAGAACGTCGATTTAAGCAGCGCGATTGCATCGCAGCAGGCAGCAGTAGCATCAGCGACAACGCCAGAGGAAAGAGCCACGGCCCAGGCCAACCTGGACGCCCTGCTCAACCAACAGGCCGAACGTGCCAAAATGTTGGGCCAGGCAGCAATGGGCGGTGGCCTCAGTACAATCCAAAGCCAAGATCAGCTATTCCAGCAACAAGCGCTGGAAACGCCAAGATCAACGGCTGGGCGCGCCTTCCTTGGCCAGCAGAAAAAGGGGCTGCTCGATTTAACTGGACAGTCTGGCGATGTTGGCCTGGGGGCAACGGAGCTTATCGGCGCGTTGGACAAGGTAGCCCAACTGCGCGAACAACAGATTAGCAATCCTGAGCAAGCTGGCAAGATCGAAGCAGAGATTAGCGCTTTGTATTCGGCCATCACCCAGTTTATCGATACGCAAGGCGCCCTATTCGACAAGAACGCAGTGGAGGCCATCACCAACCAGGCGCTTGTCAAAATCGCCAGCACAACGCCGATCACCCCGTCTACGGGAATTGTTGCACAATCGACTGGATTGCCGCTCGGTGTTGCGGCGCCAGCGATTACGCCAGCCCTACAGCCTACAACGGGGATACCCATTGGTGTCGCAGCACCGCAAATATCAGGAGCCAACCCGCTCGTCTTCAACCAGCCGCAGACTAACCTAACCGCGCCCATCATTGAGAATCCGCAGCAATTTTTAGCGACGGCAATCAACGGCGCTATCTCTGCACAGCAAGCGACATCTGGATCTACCACAATTCAGGCGGGGAATGTTACCCTGAACGCGAATGCGGCGGTCACTGGGCGAGGGCCAACGCAAGCAGACTCTTTAGGCGAAACCCTAGCCACGGCTAGCGCGGCGACTGGGCAAGCCTTATCAAATGCCAGCGCGGCGACTGGGCAAGTTTTGGCAGATGCCAGTGCAACATTGGGCCAAACGCTCACAGATGCCGCCGCACAGGTTACGCAAACGGCAGCACAGCAACCCGTTGCGTCCACTGGCCCTATAACTGCAAGTGGCGCGGTTACCGTCCCGCCCATTGAGCCAGCTTCGCTGTTCCCGAAGTTCGACTGGAAAGCGATTGTTCCGGCAGTAGATTTAGGGAAGTTTGTCTCCAAGGTTGACCTGACCAAGTTCGCCACACCAGTCTACTTGAGCGACTACGTGATCGGCGTAAACCTGGCTGACTACATCACATACGGCCCGACCACTACACCACCCCTGCAATCCGGCGGTGGATTTGGCGGCGGTACGACCACGACGCCCACCGCGCGCTCAACGACACCTGGTGTCATCCCCTCGACCGGGGCAGCGCGCACGTCATTCAATATCCCTGTTGGTGTGGCTGCACCGCAACCAACCGATACCGAAAGCGCCCAACAGGTAATCGCAAATGCAATCGGCAATGCGCTGGCAGATCGTCGGACGAACACACAGCCAGTCGCATCGACCGGCCCCATTACAGCGACCGGCTCGATCACTGTGCCGCCGCTCAACGCGACAGAACTCTTTCCGAAATTTGACTGGAAAACTTTCGTCACGCCGGTTGACCTGGGCAAGTCTGTTTCCAGGGTTGACCTGACCAAATTTGCAACACCTGTTGACCTAAACAACTATGTTGTTGGCATCAACCTTGCAGACTTCGTAATCGGCACACCGACCACGACACCAACTACGCCAGCGCAGTCAGGGTATACTCCTAAAGCCGGCGACACCATCACCACGACGACCACAACGACAAACACGACGGTTGTGGTAGGGAAGGCCGCGGGCGATAAAAACTTTAAGGGCGGGCGCTTTATCGGTGGTGAGCTTGGGCCAGAACTGGCGGTCACCCAAGACAAGCACACGCTGCTCATTGGTGCTGACGGACCGGCGCCCTACACTTTGCCCAGTGGATCGGTTATCTATCCCCATGATGTGACCGAAAAACTACTCCACGGTCCAGCAAAAACCCCTGTTCGACTCAACCGCGCTTTCGCATCGGGTACAGGATTGCCGTTGCCAAAACACAATATCCCAGCTATGTCGATTGCGGCGGGCGATAAAAACTTTAAGGGCGGGCGCTTTATCGGTGGCGAGCTTGGGCCAGAACTGGCGGTCACCCCAGACAAGCACACGCTGCTCATTGGTGCTGACGGACCGGCGCCCTACAGTCTGCCAAGTGGATCGGTTATCTATCCCCATGATGTGACCGAAAAGCTACTAAGCGGCACCGTGCAAACTCCTGTTCGACTCAACCGCGCTTTCGCATCGGGTACAGATTCGCCATTTAGCGGTATCAGTACACCAGTGACTATCGATAAGATCGAACAGATTGCGCGCCAAAACAATCGAGGTTCTACGCAAACCTCAAAAAGCTCGGCGGCGGTTTTGATCGATCCGTTTGCTGTCAAGACCACGGAAAATAATCAGCAAGATCGAGCGCTACTAACCCGCTACGTTTTGCCAATTTCTCAGACGAAACTGGTATCCCCTGTTGATAGAGGTGGCAGAGGTGGCGGGGTAACATACCAGGACAATCGCACGGTTACAGAAAATCGCTATTATCAACTGGCGGTCGAATCAACGCAATCGACCGGAACAGTCATCAGTGACTTCCAGCTACTAAACACACTCGCAGGTTGATATGTCCAACGCTCTAAACGTTCTAACACTTGGTGGCGTGCGCAATTTTTTGCAGATCCCTGATCCACAGGGCTGCAAATGGCGAACGCTCTACTATGGCAAAGAATGCCAGTTGATGGAAGTAGACGGGGTGAAGCGCGCCATCCGTGGTGCAGTCACGCCACTGCGCACCATCAACACCCAAACAGGAAGGATCTGCACCGTTGGCCGCATCGAGGAGATGCCCGATATTCAACAGGCGACGATCCGTTTTCTGGAAGAAGACACCAGGGGGATTCCGTTGCCCCACGTATTGGGCCAGTGTTCCATACGTGTGATCAACAACTACGGCCTATGTGGCGCAAATAGCAATGCCGCTAATGGCTGGAGTAACTATTCCGAAGTGATCGAGCTGCTGCTAGCCAGTGAAGACCGTGGCCGTCGCTCTAGCCTAGACGGCACAGATGATGAAATCCGCAATGAGGTTGTTGGCGACGTGATCAATCACTTCGACATTGGCAAAATCAGCTTTAGCCGCCTAGACATCCCTACGAACATTAATTCAAATTCGGCGGCGTTCGGTTGCTATCTGGGCTGCGGCCAAGCCTCCTGTAGCTGCGCTGGGCCATGCGACGACGGCACGCGCAGCATTTATGTGGGAGCGTCCTTGACCGGATCGACTGGCCAATATGTTTATTACAGCGGCGATGGTGGAAAGACCGTCACCCGATACACCATCCCTACGCCGGTTTCTACCTACACCGATTCAACCTATCCCCAGGTGGCCCTATTCGGCGGCTATCTCTGGGTGCTGGCGCATGGCAACCCAGCGCACCTATGGCGCAATACACTCAGCAGCAGTGGAGCAATGAGCAATGAGTGGGTGGACTATGAGCTACTCACCGATAATGGTATTGTCACCGATGGCACCCCACTGGCCATGTATGCCGGCAGCAAGTACCTGCACATGCTCACCTTCAGCGCGGTGAATGGCACGAAATATTACCGAATGGATCTGGACGGCGCAATTGCTACAAATCCGGCCAACAAAAAAGTTATCGCCACCTATACCTTCCCTTTAGCAGCCCTTATTTCGCACATGGCAGTTTGCGGCGACAAGATTGCCGTCTGTGGTAGCGGCGGTGGCGGAACGCTTTACCTGTCGAAAAATGGAGGGACAGGCTGGGATATTGCTACCGTCCCTGCAATCTCTACCGCTTTGACCGCAGTTTGTGTCACAGGAAACCGTATCTGGATTGGCGATAGCAGTGGCCAGCGCTTCTATACAGATGATAGCGGCGCCACCTGGAATCAAATCAAGCTCTCTCCGGTTGGTGTAGTTAACGACATTGTGTTTTCTGGCGACATCGGCTGGACTGCCAACAACAACAACGTGCCCCCTTTTTCTACCTGGCTTGGGGGTGAGCAAGCCGATTATTGGCTGAATGGATCGCCGCGCTTTCCTAGTTGGCCCTCGCAGATGACCGTGAATCGCCTGTTTACTCCAGGTTGCGCCGGCGCCACCACGACCGCCAACACGGTCATGGCCATTTGTTCCTATGGCCCCCTGGCCACCCAACAAACCCACGTGGCCATTGGACGCGCTGTCATTACCTATGGCCTGTATGACGATGCTGATGGGTTGCCAGCGTAGGAGGGAACTATGGCCTGTGTTCGCGAGTACGAAATCTTGGTCAAAAATGCGCTGGGTGATCCTAAATTCCCAATCTACAACGAATACGCCATCTCCTGGGCGCTCAAGCTAAACAAGCCTGGCAGCTTCACAATGGATCTGCCTAGCAAATTCTGTACTGGCGTGTCTTCAAATGGCTTCGCCGTCACCGACATAGCCGAGGATGACCGCATTGAGCTATGGCGCACAACCAACGGTGTGCGAAAACTGGTCGGTGATAGCCCGTTTTTCGTCAACAAGATCAGCAGCAAGCTAGCCACAGACGGTAGACGCGTGGTGCATATCGAAGGCGAGACAGCATTAGGGATCTTCGGTAGGAGATACAACGCCTACGGCGGAAAAGACGCTAACCAAAATTACAAGGCAGGTGTCAACGCCATCCTGTTGGATGCCTATGTCTGTGAACTATTTCGGAAAAACATGGGGACTGCGGCGAAATACTACACCGCAGCCGGGGTAGACAATCGGCGGCGCGTCGATGGCTATGTGAATGGCGCCCTACCAGGCCCACCCATTGACTTGACGCGGCCCTTTATCGCCTGCAATCCGGTCGCCATCAACGGCCCGTCTACGATTACTACAGATTTTGAGACGACCAACGGGAAAACCCTGCTTGCCCTTTTTCAGCAAGCCGCTGATTACTCTGCTAGCAAAAACGAAAACTTTTTTGTTGATTGCGTCCAGGTTTCCAACTACGCCAACGTCTATCCCCATTTTCAACTGCGTAGCTATGTTGGCCAACGCGGCGTTGATCGCAGTGCGACGGTCACCGTTGGCGATGTAAATTACACTCTGTCCGATTACGAACTTTTGTTCGACTACACCGGATCTGCCAGGGTGTTCGTTAGCACAGGTAAAAATGACACCGGCTTTGCCGTGGCCACCGCGGCAAACTTTCCGCAGATACTGGCAACCGATCCGTTCGCCCTGCGCGAACTGGTGGCCAGCAGCGGCCAGACCGGGACGGCTTTACAGTCAGATGCAGACCGCAACCTACAATCAAGATTGCCGGTAGCCCAATTGACCGGATCACTTGTCCCAGATGAAGTGTTCATTTACGGGGTAGATTATGACTGGGGCGACAAAGTTTCAGCCTTTGTCGAGGGCGCCGTGTTTAACAGCGTCTTTGTGGATACCGAGGAAGGTTCTCTATCTGGCCAGCGCGAAACGCTAAAGATCGGCGTCAGTACAAACTTGAATCGCAAATTGACCGAGGCCAACGTGGTGATCCAACAGATCATCGACTATGGCAAGGCAATCGCTGAACTACAAAGTATTATTTCCGCGTGAGGATTTACGATGTCAGTCGAGACATTTAGTTCGGTTCCATCCGAGGCCAAAAACTATTTCTGGCACAATGGCCAACAGGCTCAAGGCTTTTGGAGCATCATTAAACCACTGGGCAAAGCGCCCACCAACCTGGCCACCAACCCATCATTTGAGTTGGATACGGCAGGGTGGTTCGATGCAGGCGGGGCAGTCTTAACCAGAGATCAAACATACGGCTACCACGGCATTTATTCTGGAAAGGTGGTAACGCCGGCGGGTGGATCGGTATTCTACGATTTTATTTCTACAGGGAATTACCTTTCCACCAATGATTACTGCGCGTCTGTTTACGTACGCGCCGATTCCAGCAGCGTTGGTGCTAAGGCCACCTTCGCCATTAACCGATCCGTGCCGCCTGGATCGCTGGTGTCATCCGGTGAACAGCAAACTATCACCCTTACAACTGAATGGCAAAAACTTTGCGTATGCCTGCGCGCTGGCCCGCCGCCCGTCCTTCCATTTCTGCCCATCAATATTACTTTTGACAAGGCCGGAACTTATTACGTGGATCAGCTTGGCGTTTTTACGCAGCTTCACAATCGTTGCCTTGAGCCGTTTAACGGTGATAACTTCGGCGCGTTCTGGAATGGCACGCCCCATGCCAGCACCAGCACGGTAAGCAAATTCGCCAGCCACTATGGAGAGCGGATCTACTTCCATGACATTGGCTTTGACATTTACTCGGATAGCGGCTGGGGAATGCCACCTATTGACAACTTGACCACAGACTATGCCCGCGGCGACGGCGCCCACTATCTGCGCACTCGCGCCCAGCCCAGGGTGATCACCCTAAGCGGCGTCTGGCAGTCTTGTAGTCGATCCACGGACATTCACCGCAAGCGGCAAGATTTTTTCGACGCGATCACCTATCGCTTTTCCGAACAATGCGCAGCAGACCTACTGTTGTGCTACCAAATGTTCGACAATTGCGGGAATGCGATCAGCAACGAAATGATCCTGCCCGTGGTCTATACGGCAGGATTGGAGGGGTCACGCAGCAACCTGTACGATGTGCGCGCCGCCGTGCAATTTACTTCGCATGAGTTTATTTTCTGGACCGTGCCAGATCAAAGCGGGTTGACCTTGACGCCCAATGCCACCACGGTTGTGCCATACGGTGGAGATTCAGACGCCAGGCCAACCTTCCGCTACTACAATACCAGCGGCGCGGCGGTCAAAGTAGAGAGCATTGTCAATACCACTACTGGCCACGGCATCTACTTTGGCACAACCGCAGCCCCTGGTATCAGTATCGCCGCCGGCGAATCCCTGCAATTCATCGTCAGTGAGCGCAACTTTACCGCTACCAAAAACCCTGGAAACACGGATGTAAAGGCCAATGTAGACTTCACGCGTAGCAGCGTGCGCCTATTCCGGCTGGTCCCAGGTGACAACAATATCGTTGTTACGGCCACCCCTGGAAACGGCGAATTTAGCCTACGCTGGAACAATCGTTACAAATCTATCGACTCAATTCGGATCTTAGAAAGCTGTGGAGACTGCGGATAATATGGAAACTCAGATGAATGTGGCCCTATTCGACCTTATGAATTCAAAGACCGCCAGGCCAGGCACGGTAGGCGACATTTGGATGACCTGGCTCTACACCAACCGTAGGCGCCTGCGCGAGGCCATCCTTGAGCTTGGCCTTATGCCGCCGCCGCCGGGAGACAACCTGATCGGGCGGATTAGGGACTTGGTACAACCCAAGTTGATTTTGGATGAAACCGTGAGGAGGGCCAATGCAAATCAAACTGGAAGCGTTCAGTGACGGCTCTTTTCCAAGTGAACGCGAATTACGCAGAGCGCTCGACAAGGGCATCCGCAAGGCAGCGGAGCGCGCTAGGCAAAACTTTCAGCGCGGCACCAGAACCTGGCAGGATCAGCCGGACTTCAGAATAGAGCAATTGGGCGATGCCGATTACGTGGTAGGCACTGATCACCAGGCATACAAGTTTGTCAGCGGCGGCACGCGCCCCCACAGAATTACTGGCAACCTGGCTTTCCAAGAAAATTACGCAGCCAAAACCACACCAGGCTCAATGGACGCGCGCAGCGGTGGACCCTATGGCCCCTCAGTCTACGCGTCAACTGTGGAACACCCTGGTGTTGAGGCGCGTAATTTTCCTGAACTCAACATCGCAGATTTGGAGCCAAGAATAGCCTCTATCGTAGGGGACGCGCTTGACGACGCGCTTTCATAAAAGCTTCGCTGTTGGCACCAGATTTGCGTACAGCAACGCAGGGCGCAAACTGGCATATTTATACCTAAAAACGCAAAACAGGCCATTCTGTGCGTTTCTACACAGAATGGCCTGTTTGTCTGGCACCCCACAGCGTGGGGACGGGTTCGACAAGACTTCGGCGTGAGCGCTCAGTCGAACGCTCACCGTCCGGTAGCCGAGCTTGCGAGGCTACACCCCCACATGCGTGGGGAAAACTAAGTGACAAGGTTAGCGCGCTAATAGACGGAACACCCCCACATGCGTGGGGAAAACTTGCAAAGCCCAATAATGGCCGGGTCGGAACACCCCCACAGCGTGGGGAAAACTAAGTGACGAGGTTAGCGCGCTGGTGGACGGAACACCCCCACATGCGTGGGGAAAACAACTGGAGGCGGGACAATATGTCCACGGAACACCCCCACATGCGTGGGGAAAACAGACTGCCCGCCGATCAAAGCGCTGTACAGGTCGGAACACCCCCACATGCGTGGGGAAAACGTCTCAAGGATCTGGCCCGTCACCAGGTCAACCGGAACACCCCCACATGCGTGGGGAAAATCGTTTGTTTGCTCATCTCGCACCCCCCG
>Ga0116145_1003253_pt1 | contig 13828 bp, 7 predicted proteins | sample AD_JPNHG1_MetaG_FD_89747 | JGI IMG/M metagenome (GOLD analysis project Ga0116145, IMG submission 89747) | Active sludge microbial communities of municipal wastewater-treating anaerobic digesters from Japan - AD_JPNHG1_MetaG | ecosystem: Engineered > Bioreactor > Anaerobic > Digestate | place... | reverse complement strand
TGCCGGCCAGCGGCGGCACGGCGAGGTGGACGCATCTCTCGGTGTCGGCGGAGACGGGCGGCGGGACCGCCGTGCTGACGATGTCCGCGCCGGACACGAGGAGGGCGGCAGCGGCGGCCGCCAGAAAAACGGCGGCGCATCGGAATGTGGCAAAACCTTTCATTGACGGAACTCCTTTTTTCTCTCCCCCCTCTTGCACGGAAAGGGCGCGCACCCCGCTCCGCGCCTCAATCGAGGTACCGGCAAGCACCCTTGGAGAAGCCCGGGGACGGGGCCGCGCCACGAGGGCGCGTCCCCGTGCATCCCGCTTCTCCAATAAAACTGCCGGTCTTTTTCGATTGAAGCGTCATGCGCGAAAGCGCAAAAATCAAAGTGTTGAGGGGTCTTTTCTATCTCATGCGTTCGTTGCTCAGGCTGGAACGTTCACCGTGAACGATCTGCCCCGGATCATACCCTTTTCAGGCTATGACCGCAACCGGTTTTTGCCAGATTTTTGACCACGCGCCGCCGAGTTTTGAGTTCAAGGACCTTGCAGATGAAACAAGGTAGCGGTATGGTATTGGCACAAGAGGAGGATTGTATGGACGGCAGGATAGCGAGACGGATTGCGACGAGTGGACTGTTGGTGTTGGCCGCGCTCAAGCTTGGTGCGGGCACGGTCGATGTCGCGGCGTATGGCGTGCGGCCCGATACTGGCGAGAACATGACGCCCGCCATCAGCCGCATGCTGGCCGCTTGCACCAACGGCGGCGAGCGGATTGTGCTGCCGGCAGGACGCTACCTATTCCGGCCCGACCGCCCCGGCGAACGTACCACGGCCTTCTTGATCCGGGGTGCGCGCGGGCTGACGCTCGACGGCAACGGCGCGACGCTGATCTTTCACGGTTTGATGAATCCTTTCCGGCTGGTCGACTCACGGCAGATTGAAGTGCGTAATCTATCGATCGATTGGGAGCGTCCGTTCATTACGCAGGGTACGATCCGCTCGGTGACCGACGAGTACGTTGACTTGGCCATTGACCGGCAGCATTACCCGTATGTGATTGAGGACGGACGGGCCTGGTTCACGGGCGAAGATTGGAAACGCGGCGTGGACGGCTACAACCTGCTCTACGATGCCGCCACCCGCGAGATCCTCTATAAGACCCGCGACAACGCGTTGGGAATCGATTTCAACAAACGGGCGGAGGAGATCGCGCCCGGCGTGATCCGCTTCTTCGGCAAGCCCAAGATCAAGCCTCCCCTCGGTACGATCATCGGGCTCAACCATGGCCGCTACATCGTCAACGGGTTCGATGTGAACCGCTGTGCGGATGTGACGCTGCGCGACATCAGGGCCTACCATGTGTTGAGCCACGGCGTGGTCGCTTTGCGGACCGAGAACTTAACGCTCAACGCTTTCAACATTGTCGCGAATGAAGCGAAGGACCGCGTCTTCAGCGCGGTGGCGGACGGCTTTCACCTTGTCCACTGCAAGGGCGTGGTGACGATCGAGAATTGTGCTCACACTGGACTGGGCGATGACTTTCTCAATATCCACGGGCGCAACTGCGTGGTGCACAAACGGATCGACGATCAGACAGTGCTGGTTGATCGCGCGGAGTGTACGGATGCGGGTGACGAGGTATGGCTGCTACGTAAAAACGAATCGCAACGCCGCGAGGTGTGCCGGGTGGCCGCGATCAAGCCGGTTCAACTTGAGAACAAGCGGTGGGGCTATGAGGTCGCCTTCACCGAGGCGTTGCCGACGGATTTCCGCGAGGGTGACTTTTTTGAAAACAAGACGTGGAATGCGCGTCTGATCTTTCGTCACAACAAAGTACTCCGGCGTCACCGCGCGCGCGGCATTCTGGTGTCGACACCCGAAAGCGCTGTGATCGAAAAGAACCTGTTCAGCACGGCGGGCACAGCGATTTTGATTGAGGGCGATACCGATTTCTGGTTCGAGTCAGGGGCTATCCGCGATCTGGTGATCCGCGACAACGTGTTCGAGAACTGCCTCTCCTCCGGCTCGGAGACCGGTGGCAAATGGGAGTGGGGCGAGGCGATCATCACGATCACCCCGTCGCACCGGCCGAACAGCGTGACGTGCGAGCCTTATCACCGCAACATCCGCATCGAAGGCAACACGTTCAAGACATTCGACATTCCGCTTGTACGCGCCCGTTCGGTGCGCGGGCTCGTTTTCCGCGACAACACGATCGAACACACAACGGCCTTTACGCCCTTCGCTTGGCAGAAGGCGGCCTTTTGGTTCGACGGTTGCCGCGAGGTGACGGTGGAGCGTAACGTCTATGCCGATGCCTATGCCGGGCGGACGCTCTGGACGCAGCACATGGCCGAAAGCGATCTGAAGGTCACGGACTCCCGCGCATTCACGGTGCTTCCCTGTCCCGTCGCGAAATGAGTGCGAAGAGGATGCTTGACGAGACTGGCTTTGAAGTTGGTCTGATATGACTAAACGGGAAGCGAAAGAAGATCACGCGAAAAAACAATATCGTTTCACGCGAAGCCGCGAAGAACGCGAAGGGAGATAGAATTTATGGCTTCATACAACACGGAAGAGCTGTCGGCAATCGTCGTAGATACGGCCTTTCATATTCACAAGGAATTGGGGCCAGGGTTGCTTGAAACGGTATATGAAGCGGTTTTGGCCAAATTGCTTCAGCAACGGGGCTTGCATGTTGTGCGGCAAAAACCTGTCCCCATTGAGTTCGCAGGCTTGACCTTTGATGAAGGATTCCGCGCGGACTTGGTCGTGGAGGACAAACTGGTCATCGAGCTAAAGTCAGTTAAACTGCTTGCTCCTGTACATGGCAAGCAACTGCTCACCTATCTCCGGCTCATGAAATTGCCGTTAGGGCTTGTCATCAATTTTGGTGCAGCCACCTTCAAAGAGGGCGTTCAGCGTGTAGTCAACAATCACCAAGACTTCGCGTCTTCGCGCCTTCGCGTGAACCAGATGGACGGGAGGTCGGGGAGGGCACGCGAAGCCACGAGGAACGCAAAAGATGAGGAACCGTGATCAAAGCTGTGCTAGTTTTCCAGCTCGCGCCGCAAGAGCTTACGGACTTGAAATCGCAAGTTGTGACTTTAAGCTTGGAACGGCGAGTTGAAGAGATTCTGTGCGAAGAGCGCGAAAAAGGGTGTGCCACCGCGTTCGGAAGACCTTGAACCGTGGCAAGCGCCGCGAACGATACGACAGGTATCGGCCTCCCGACGCTTACAGGAAGACCTCCTGCCTGTGCAACTCGGACCGAAGATCGGAATAGGCGAGTGAGCGTGGCGACGTCCCCTTGCGTACGGACAGGGCAGCCGCGACACCGGCCGCCTGCCCTGTGACGAAGCACGGACAGATAAGACGGAATGTGTCAATCGTATCGCCCGCGCCCAGACAACGTCCCGCGCACAGGAGATTCTCCACCTTCTTGGGAACGATCGCCCGATAAGGAACCGCCCAGGCGGCATGGGCACCGTCATGCCCGAACCAGCCGATCGTCTCGTCGCCGAGCTTGCCTTCCGCGATCATCTTCCGGTCGACGACGACCTCGGTGTCGACGAGGCGCGTGGCCCGCGGGCCGATCTGGGACGCTGTCGCCGCGATGTAGACTTCCTCCCAGCCTGGTGTCTTGCGCATCTCGCGCACCTCCTCCCACCAGTATTTACGGAACTCCACTTCCGCCCGGCTCAACTCGCGAATGTCCAAGCCGTTTGCGGGACGATCCACCGGCGGAATACGGACATTCCCCCACCACATCGACTTGTTCGCGGTGTTCGACCGTGTCGGCCACTTGCGCAGTCGCCCTTCCGGCGTCTTCGTGCCCTTCACGCGGTCCATATTCGCCAACAGCACGTCATGGCCGATGCCGTGTGTGATCTGCCGGTAGTCGCCGCCGGCCCTGAACAGCATGTCCGCGTCACCGCTGCAATCGACGATCTGTTTCGCGAGAATGGCCTGCCGTCCCTGCTTCGACTCGAAGACGATGCCCATCACGGTGTTCCCGTCCTGAATGACGTCAACGCCCCAGGAATGGAAGAACATCTCAACGCCGGCTTCCTGAATCATCGTGTCCATCAGGTACTTGGCCCCTTCGGGATCGACCGTCGGCTGCATATGCTTCTTGTTACCGGTTTTCGCCGGTTCAAACGTCGACACGTCCGCCCCCAGCGCATACGCGCGGTGCATGAACTCGCCGCAGATGCCGCGCGTGACGAGCGTCCAGTCGCCCCCCGCTTCCCTCCGGCAGGCGGAAAGCATGATCAGGACCATGCCGTTCGTGAAGAGTCCTCCGAGGGAGCCGTACCGCTCGACAAGCGCGACCTTCGCGCCCGCCCTCTTGGCCGCAATCGCCGCCGCAAAACCGGCCGTTCCGCCGCCTACAACAACGACATCTGTCTCATGGAAGACAGGAAGCCGATGGGCCGGTTCGAAAACCTCACCGTCTACGATCCGGCAGCTCGGCCCGTCCGTCATTGTGGGTTCGAGCGGGAAAATATTGCGTCCGAAGCTGGGATTCTTCGGATCGCCGATCGACCCGGCGGGCAACCCGGATTTCGAGGCGACAGGCTCATCCCCCACAACCTTTCCAGTCGCAAGCCCGGCGACTCCGATCCCCATGCTTCTCAGAAAATCACGCTTTGAAATCATAGCAATCTCCTTTGCCTTTGTTTTCTACCCTTTGGAATTATCATAACTGCGTTGGATGTGCAACTCCCAGGTGCGACGCGGTTTTAATGTGGTGTCACGATCTTGCTTGCAGAAGATGAGCCGACCCTGTTAAATCTAACTGCGCGAGGTGCTCAGCGGGAAGAGTGCCTGCTGAAAGAGGAAAAAGACGTTATGCCCTTGTATGAATTTTACTGTGAACCCTGCCACACGATCTTCACATTCCGCGCGGCACGGGTCGACACCTCGACCGTGCCGGCCTGCCCGAAGTGCGGGCATCGCCTCAAGCGCGAGATCTCGACATTCGCCCACATCATACACGGCGCGTCGGAAGCCGCCAACCCCGACAACGCAAACACCGACGACGTGATGGCTGACCGGCTGGAACAGGCGGCCGCGCGTCTGGGAGATCGTCTGCAAGCTCTGGAGAACGACGACGCCGACCCGCGCGACGCCGTGCGCGTCATGCGTGAACTGGCGGAGGCGGGCGGACTGCGCTTCAACGCGGAGGTCCGCGAAGCCATGGCGCGGATCGAGGCCGGCGAAGACCCCGAGCGGATCGACGAGGAGTTCAGCGAAGTCTTCGACACGGACAATCCCTTCGAAGATGGGGACGCACAAGACGGAGCGGCTCCCGCCCGCAATTGGTTGCGTCGGCTGCGCGGTCCAGCGCGCGACCCGAACTGGTACGATCTGACCAGCAGCCCTGATTGCTAACCCGGCCACAAATTATGCTGCAATTCTGGACAGCGACCACAGCGTTCAAGTGGAACCATGAAACACATGAAACTTCATGAAAAACGGGGCACCTTGGCGGTTTCAGAAAACGCTCAACTTTCAACGCTCAAGTAAGTGTGCAAAATTTGCGGAGACAAGAGCCGCGCTGTACGCGGGTCGCGGCACCGCTTTTGCACGTCGTTTTGCCACCACACTCGTACTTTAAAAGCGGCGTCGTGCGGAATACCGCTTGCCGCCGCAAGTTTTCTCGCCAGACTTGCGGTCATGCCGCTACGCCGTAAAAATCTCTGCGTCTCTGCGTTACCAAGAAGTGCAATGCTATTTATGGTCGGGTCAGTATGGTTCGGTCAACTCGAGACGCAGCCGATAGAAGCGCCTGGGCTCCACCCCCGGACCGCTGGCGGTGTCGAGCAGATAGAGCGAGGTACCATCCCATTGCCAATTCAACGGGGAATCGCTGACGGAGTCGAAGAGTACGCGCGTCCACGCACCGGTCAACGAGGCTGACGTTTCAACAAGATACCGGAGGTCGCGTTTGCCGGGATCGAAGCGGAACTGATAGAGCGGACGCCCGTCCTGCAAGGAGAATCGCGGCAGGCTCGGGGCGGCAGGCTCGCCAGCAGCGATGTTAAAGGCGTAGCACCAAAGGTTAGGCACCGCGCCGGCCACCGCAACCGCCGAAGGGGCCATAAGCGCCTGGGCATCGGGGTCGCCGGTGGACGCAGGGAAGGTCCGCAGCAGCCACTCCCCGTAGGTCACCGGCAGACCGTCAGCGCGCACTTCCATGACCAGGCCCTGACGCGGGCCGTCGCCAAAGTCGGCTGCCTCGGGCATAGCGGTGACGGTCAGGCCCAGCGCACCACTGTACGGCGCGTAGAAGCGGCCCGCAAACTGAATGTCGCCGCCGTCGTTAGGTTCAAAAAAGCGCACGGTCGCATTGGCCAAGAAACTGCTCAGGTCTTGGCCGCACTCGACGAAGAAGCCGCCGCGCAAAGTATCGCCGACCGCGAGCGGCGGCATGTCGAGATAGATGTCGATAACCGGCGGTACGCCGCCCGGACGGATTGAGAGCAACCGCAGCACGGCGTTGCCGCTGGTTGTCGCCTGACAGTACGTGGGCGTAGCGGCGCTGAACACAAATGCGTAATTGAGGCCGATCGCGGCGGGCGCGGTCAAGATGGTTTTGTCCAGCGCGACGGTTCCGGTACCACGCACCGGCCCCACGCGGCCCACGCCCGTGAGGGTCGCGCCCGCGACGATCTCCAACGGCGAGATGAGCCGCCCATGCACGGTCAGCGTCCCGTTGCTGACGCATGCGGGCTGGTAGTAGTCGTGGTTGTTGGCGTAGAGGATCAGATTTCCGCCGCCGGTCTTGACGAAGCTGTGCGCGCCGAGCAGGGTGCCGGTGAGGTGCAGCGTGTTGCGGGCGTTCTCGACGTGCAGTGCCGAGGGACCGGTAAACACGAGACGGTTGGTGATCAACGCCGCGCTATTGTTCGACTCCGGCTCAAACCGCAGGCCGCCCTCAATGCCGAGACCAGCGACAGCGGGCAGGCTGTCGTCGCGCCCGCGGCTGTTGAGCGTGAGATCGCCGCCTAAATTGTAGACACGCGGCTGGCCATCGGTGCTGGCCGAGACGAGACGAAGCTGACCGCCGGGATTAACCGTCATCACGCTCCGCGTCGGCGTGGCATTTGCGGTGATTTGCAACACGCCTTGATTGATCACGGTGGGGCCAGTGTAGGTTTTGCCTTCGCCAGTGAAAGCGGCACGACCGACGCCCTCTTTCGTCACGCCGCCGGGTCCGCTCCACGCCTCCTTCAGGCGCAGCGCGCCGTAGGAAGCGTTGCCGGTCGGCGCGGCGACCGTGACCGTCAGGTTGGTGCTTAGCACCACACCGGCGGTAACCTCCAATTCGCCATATCCGTCGCCATTGCCGGTGACGGTAAGGCGGGCAGCGTCGTTGGTGGTCATAAAGGTCAGCACGTTGGTGGTGCCGCTATCACTGATCTTGTTGCGGTACGGCGAATCGCCCAGTTCAAGAGTCAGACTGCCGATGGTGACCGGCGCCCGCAGGTTGGCTTCGCGGCTGGCGGTCGCGGGGGCAGGGACCAAAGCTTCGACCCCGATGCCGTCGGGGTAAGGCTGCGGAGCGGTACTCCAGTTGCCGTCGACCGTCCAGTCGGCATTGCCCGAAGGCAGGAAAAACGGCATGCGCAACGGCACGGTGAAGAGCGCCTCCTGTAGCGGACTCCACTCGCCGCCCGCGCTCAGCACACGCGCCTTGAGCATGGCGGTGGCTGCAAACCGCATGGGACCGGCGTAGGGCGTGCCGACCACAGCACCGCCCAAAGCACGGGGATCGACACCATTGGTCGTCCAATACACGGTGCCGCCGCTGTTGGGGTTCGAGATCGTGACCCAGGTGTTGGTAGAGACCTCGCCACCGTGCTGACTGAACTCCGGCGCACGGGTGGCGGGCCAAAGCCCGTGCCGCGTGAGTTGGGCGAAGAAGGTGTTGCGGCGTGTGTCGGAGGCGATCCAAGCGTTGTAAAATGACTCATTCATGTAAGATCCGATAGTCTCACGCATGATTGGGTTGATCAAGTCACGCAGCATCGTGTAAGTCGCCTGCATGCTCTCGCGCGTGAGACAGCCGCCGTGGAAAAGATGTTTCTGCGCGCGGTCGGCGAAGCGCAAGCGGAATTCGGGCGACGAACGCAGCCGCGTGTAGAACGTGCGGACATCCTTCGGCGCGTTGGATGCGGTTGCGGCGGCATCGCCGATGTCGATGGGCATGGAGCCCGAGTCATTACCGATGCCGTCGCCGTTGCGGTCGCCGATGAAACTGTCGTGGGTGGCGGGATTACGGTTGTCGGAACCACCGAAACCGCCTTCGGCGTCCCACATGTAGAAACGCCAACGGCCCTGCGGAGCGCGCTCGCGCGCCGCCACCCAGTTGTTGTGGGGCCAGTCCCACATCGCGGCGTAGGCGTTTACCATCACATAGTCGGCGATATTGTCGACATCGACGTACTCTTGAGCCATGGCATAGGTGGCGGGCACCGTCAAATCGCTGGTGCGCAGAAAAGCGAGGGTGCTGTTCCAATGAATTGCATCACCGCTGGCGAAGGATCCTACCTGCACCACATCCCAGAGTGCGGCGCTGCCATGTTGCTGCTGCATGAAGGCTTCGCGCAGATGTTCGCAGAGGTTGTAGTAACCCTTCCACACGCCGTTGATGTAGAGCGAGACAAAGGTGCCGCGCGAGCCCTTCTGGCCGGTTCCGATAAAGATGCGCCGCATCAGTTCGTCCCTGATAAACGGATTGGAGATGTCGTTTTTTCCGGCGCGCAGACGCATGTCCTCGAACAGCGCCACGGGGCTCTCCGGGAAGAAGGCGTAGTTCTGGGGCGACTCGCCCAGTTCGTTGCGGAAGTAATAGTTGAACGAGGGCTTGTTTTTGAAGTCGGTGGGCGAAAATCTAGACGAAGGGGCGGTGGTCAGTCGATAACGCGGGCGAGCGTGGTTGCTGCCGGAGATACGCAGCCCGACCTCAGTGCGCAGCGCCACGCCACTGACCGGATAGTACTCGAAGCCGGCCGGGCGTTCGGAGTGCCGACCGTTCTGCATCGGCATGTTGAAAGCGTCCATATCGCCGAGGTTGTTCCATAGATCGCTCACGTAGCTGCCCCCCTTGATGGCCATGATTCCCTCGCCATTAACAGGGCCGCCGCTGGCGTTCGGGCCGTAGAGAGCCAGCTCGGGATCGCCGGAGAAGCAGAGCGCCGGCAAGGTCCGGCGTGCCGCAGACTGCGCAATGAGAAACGTGTGCGTGACGGTGTCGGACGGGATCTCGCCGTTCTTGAAGCAGCGGGCGCGCACGGTGGTCGCGGACGTCAGCGTGATCGGCGCGTTGTAGACGGTGCCGACCGTCTCGCTGGGGACCCGGCCGTCGGTGGTGTAGCGGATGACGGCCGCCGGATCGGGCGAGGCGAGCTGCAACGGGAACGATGCGGCGTGGAATCCGCCCAAGTGGCTGAAGACCGGCGGCGGGGTGATAGCAGAAAAGGCCGCACCCGCATTCGCAGCGCCGGGTGTGGCGGTATCACAGTACACATACGAGCCGAAGGGGTTTCGGGCGTACACGTAGAATGCGAGTTGGCGGGGATACGCCGGCGCGATCGCACTGACCACCGTGCCGTAGGCATCCACCAGGCCGACATACTCGCCCGTCTTGCTGAGTTTGAAGTTGGTGTGCAGGTAGGTCGCGCCATCGGCTGGCCCGATGTTGAACCCGGTGGCCATCACAACCAGATAGCCGCCGGCCGGGATGCTGCTGCCGGCCGGGAAATACCATTTGCGCGGCTTGTCGGCATCGTCGGTCAGCGACCAGCCGGTCAGGTTGACCGGCTCGCCGCTGGTGTTGTACAGCTCAATCCAGTCGCTCTCCGAATCAGGCGTGTCCTCCTCGATATCGGTCTCGTCCTCCTCATCGCCGGACGGGGCTTGCGGCTCGCGTGTACCGACAAAGAAACGGCCAAGGTCTGTGGGGCGCGCCAGCGTGCGTGGGGTCGCGCCGGTCGTTTCAAGCGTGGCGCGTCCGATCAGATCGGAACTAGTCAGACTGTTGTTATGGATCTGCAGGGCGAGCACATTGTCGCCGCCGGCCAGCAGAGTGTTGGCGGGACCGAGGGTCACCACCTCTATAGCGCCGCCATCCTCGCTGGCACCGTGACTGGAGCGGGCAAACTCCGAGTGGGGGGTGATCGTGTTAACGACGCCCACATTCCTCCGGGCGATCTCGCGGCCGTTGAGATAGACGATGATGGCGTCGTCGTAGTCGAGCGTGAGCCGGAGCGGCTCGCTGGAGGCGGCCTCAGCCGGTGTAACGGTGAACAGGGTACGAACATAGAGCGAGGGCGTAATGCCGTACATCTCGCTCAACAGGTTTGTACCGAGCACCAAACCGCCCGAACGCTCATAGCCGAAAGCACCATAGGCCTCAGGCCACGAGGAGTCGTTATACCCCAGCGTTGCCCACGTCGCCGTCTGCGGCACACCGTCGATGATGCCATAATCGATGAGTCCGCCCGAGGGCTCGGCCACACCTGCGAAGTAACGCCAGACGTCCGTGTTCGCGACGAGGGTGACGGCCGGCGAGCCGGAAATGCGCAGGTCCGCCATAGAGAGAAAATCGCCGCTGGTCACGGATTTGTTGTGAGTCTGGATGCAAAGCCGGTTCGTGCCGACGCGCAGGCGCGTGTTGGCGGCTCCAAGATCAATGACCGTAGCCGCTGCGCCAGGGAAGTTGGTGTTGAACGCGGTCTGGTCGCGGTAGGCGTACATGCCGGGATTACCCATGTTGCGCCGGGCCACCTCCACGCCATTCAGAAAAGCGATGAATCCATCGTTAAAGCGCGTCACTAGTTCGAGCCGGGCGGTCGAGGACGCCTGACTGATGGTGACGGGAAAGGACTTGCGCACATAGAGCGAGGGCACCCTGCCCTGCATCAGGCCCGACACATTCAAACCGAGGCTGACACCGCTGAACGCGCCGAATCCGAACGGGCCTTTCGACTCCTTCCAGTGGCTGTCATCAAACGCATCCGCATACCAAGAGGGCGTGGTCCCCAATACGGGATAGCCGTCCCCCGTCCGTCTCAACTGCCGGTCGGAGTTGGCCGCCGATATCTCGTTGATCACGACTTGACCCAACAGCGGGCATACCGCGCAGACCATCAGGAAAAGACACGCCAAGGCGCGTGCCCGAACGTGCGGCACCGCCTTCGCACCCGGCAAGGTTCGCCATCGCTCTGACCAGTCACTCATAGCCACCCTTTGCATGATAGCCGGTGTGAAAACACCGTCCCTTCAGGCATTAAGTATACCCTTCCGGGGAAGATCAAGTCAACGCGCCATCGCGTAATCGGTTAGTGACTTAGTGACAGGGGGGCAAAGATCGTGCGTTTCTGGGTTCGTTGCGGCACCATCGCTATCGCCATCGGGATCGGGATCGGTATCGCCGCCACCTTTACACTCGCCGTTGCAAGCCATTGCGTGGGCGCAACAATCGATTTCGATACCGATAGCGATCCCGATCCCGATTTGGACGAGACACTGAGGGCAAAAGAGCCCCCCAAAAACCTGCGTCTCCGCGCCTCTGCGTTAAATAAACTAGCAGCCCCTGTCACTAACCGCGCAGCCGCGCCATCGCTAACAAAGCACTTGCGCCACGGACGCAAGGTGTTATGATATGTGCCCATTTTCACGCATCGTGGTGCCGTCGTCTGGGACGGACAGCACGGGCGACATTCAAACCGAGGAGTAGTTGATATGGCAAAGATCGATTTTGGCGGCGTTGTGGAGACCGTCGTCACACGTAAAGAATATCCGTTGAAGAAGGCGCAGAAGGTTCTTAAGGACGAGGTCATCGCTGTCATCGGCTATGGCGTGCAGGGCCCGGCGCAGTCGCTCAACATGCGCGACAATGGCATCAATGTCATCATCGGTCAGGACAAGCGGTTCGAAACCGACTGGAGTCGCGCGGTGAAGGACGGCTTCAAGCCGGGCAAGTCGCTCTTCGATATCGAAGAGGCCTGCGAAAAGGCCACGATCGTGATGATGCTTGTAAACGACGCTGCGATCAAGCAGGTGTGGCCGCGTATCGCGCCCTTCATGACCGAAGACAAGGCGCTCTACTTCTCCCACGGCTTCGGCTATGTCTATAACAAGCTGACGGGCGTCAAGCCTGGCCCGGATGTCGATGTAATTATGGTCGCTCCAAAGGGCTCGGGCACCTCGGTGCGCCGCAACTTCCTCGCGGGCGTCGGCATCAACTCCAGCTTCGCCGTGGCGCAGGACGCGACCGGCAAAGCGCTCGACCGTACGTTGGCGATCGGTATCGCGGTCGGCTCCGGCTACCTCTTCCCCACCACCTTCGAGCATGAGGTCACCTCTGACTTGGTCGGCGAGCGCGGTGTGCTGATGGGTGCGTTGGCAGGCATCATGGAAGCCCAGTACGATGTGTTGCGCAAAAACGGTCACAGCCCCTCCGAAGCCTTCAACGAGACGGTCGAGGAACTCACCCAGAGCCTCATCCGCCTGGTCGATGAGAACGGCATGGACTGGATGTATTGCAACTGTTCGGCGACGGCGCAGCGCGGCGCGCTCGACTGGCGGCCGAAGTTCAAGAAGGCGGTTATGCCGGTCTTTACGGATCTCTACGAGGCCGTTAAGAGCCAGAAGGAGGCACGCCGCGTGATCAAGGCCTGCGGCACTCCCGACTACAAGGATAAGCTGGATGCCGAGTTGAAGGCGATGCGCGAATCCGAGATGTGGCAGGCCGGCGCGGCCGTGCGCAAGCTGCGTCCGCACGAAAAGGCCAAGGCCAACGCCGCCAAGGCGGCCGGCACCAAAGGCCGCGGCACGAACAAAAGCGCAAAGTAACGGTCTTTGATTAGCCGTAGATTGCTAAAAGGCGTCGCATCGCTGAGTGTCGGAATGGCACAGCGGCGCGACGCTTTTTCGTTGAACTTTGAGCGTTCTCGCAAGTCTGGCTAACGAATTTAGTGCGGCGGCAAGCAGTATTCTGCGCGACGCCGCTTTTTGAGAGTGAGTGCCCAAAGACAGAAGGAGAGCACGTAGATGAAGCCAGGAACGCTGCATATGCTTTGCTCTGTCGGAATATTGTTGATCGGGCTTTATGCGCGCGGAATGATTCGTATGAAACAACTCGTCACAGTTATCACGATGGGCACTCTCGCAGTTGGCGTTGCCGTCGCGTCCGAAACGTTGCGGGAAAAGACGTCTACCGGACTCGGTATCGCGGTGGACGCTTCCGGCCGAATCACCGAGCTTTCCGGTGCCGGTGTGAACCGCCTGCACCCGGATGAGTCCGGGTTTATCATCACCATTCGGGAGTACGAGAAGGACGGGGAGTACTGGAAGGTGTCCGGCCAAACGCTCGTGCCCAAGCGGATGGTGCCCATTGTCGGGGCGCGCGGGAAGGACAAGGTCTGGGGAATCGAGTTTGACAACGATGCGGCGGTCTCGGTCCGGATCGAAAACCGGGGCCGCTATCTGCGGCTGGAAATTGTGGAGGCGACATCGCCCGCCGGCATCGCCGTCGTGAATTGGGGGCCGTACCCCACCACGCTCCACGATACGGTGGGCCGGTATCTCGGTGTCGTGCGGAACAAGGATTTTGCCATCGGTGCGCTTTCGCTCGGCATCGGCACGGACGGCAACGATCGCGCCGCCTGCTTTTATGACGGCGAGAAGCCCGGCGGCATGCTGACGCTCTCGACGATCGATCACACGCGGCCGGTACGCTATAATTACGGCCATTTCATCTCTGCGCCAGCGAAGGAGGCGGGAACGGTCGGCGGGGCGATCGCATTGTGGGGCGTCGCCGACCCGACC
>Ga0116145_1003252_pt1 | contig 13835 bp, 23 predicted proteins | sample AD_JPNHG1_MetaG_FD_89747 | JGI IMG/M metagenome (GOLD analysis project Ga0116145, IMG submission 89747) | Active sludge microbial communities of municipal wastewater-treating anaerobic digesters from Japan - AD_JPNHG1_MetaG | ecosystem: Engineered > Bioreactor > Anaerobic > Digestate | place... | reverse complement strand
CAATAATCGCATCAATTGATTTATCCTCAATAAAAGGAAAAACATCGAAGCAATCAGCGTTCACAAAAATACTGCCACTAACTTCGGCTATATGCAATGCCTTATTTTGTGCTTCGTATTTAAATTTTTCTATATCCATAAGTTTCTACTTCGTATTAAGTTTTGTGCAAGTTTGTCGGCACTGCACATAGCTGTAGCCGTTATGTACAAGTGCTACATTGGTGGTTCTAATTGAGTTCTGTGAAGAAAACAAAAAGAATTTTCCCTACGCACTTATTTAATTCTTTTTAATTTTATTTTATCATAATTCCAAATTATTATTTGATGTCCATCTCTACTATAATATGGTTCTTTACCATCAAAACCTTTTGATTTTAAATATTCTTGTTCTAAAAAATCAATACTACTTCCAGTCATTGGGTCTTGATATGTTGCATATTTTTTATATTTATCTGTTTCTATTGGTCTAATCATATCATTCCCATCAAGGTCTTTAACTATTTCACCATTTGGTTTTATAACTTTACCCATTTTATAAAAACCCATTTTTAACCCAAAATCAACTAATTCTTTTCTTGATGGTTGATCGGTTGGTTTTGCTATATTTAACTCATCGAAATTTATTATTTGATAGATATAATCTCTTTTCCCAATAGATTCTTCTCCCCAATCATTGATGTTTTTAGTAACATAAAATCCTTTACCTAATTGTCCTTGTTTTGGTTTATAGTTTTTATCAATAACCAAATTAGGGTTATTTGATAAATGAAACATTTTGTTTTCATTCAAATTAAAAAACTGTTCACCGAATCTACTATATGCTTCACTTGCGTTATTAGGGGCTTTATTCAGGTAAATTTCAGTAACCAATGTGAATCGTCTATCTTTTTTTTGTGGGTTTTTTGAATGATAAAGTTTTGTGAAAAATTCTTGGGACATATCATTAATAGTTAATCCTTTAAAATTTTGAACAAAATTACCATTAGCATCAACCCAATATGAATTATAATCATCACCCTTTGGTTTGTATAAAAATGTTTCTTGATCGTATTTCGCAGCAAGTTTTTTACCCAATTCAATTAAGTTATCATCATCTTTTGATTTATTTGAAAAGGGTTTTTGATTTGGTACTAATAGACCATATTCAAATGATGGCGCATCATACTGTTTACCCGTTTCAGGGTCGGTTTCTTTATACCCACCATATACAGGTATGTAAGAATATCCTGCATTAACAACATCTCGTTTTAATGAATTAAAACGTTCTTTTCGTTCAGTGGGATCGGTTATATAAGATTTATCGGCTGTTATTATTATAAAGCCATCTTTAAAATGTTTAGAAAGTACCCTATTAAGGGTGGTTTCATCGATACTAATTATTTTCTTTCTGTCAATCATAATTTTATTTTTTAGTTAATTAAGTAATTATAATATTAAATACAAATAATTATACGAATTTAATTAGAAATTGTTACATTTTTTTATTTAATATTATGTATTTTTACATGACCAGAAAAAATTCGATAGAATTTATTTGTTTTTGGATTAACAATAATTAAATCTTGTTTATATTCCGATAATTTTGTTTTTAAAATTGCACGTTGAGTTGTATCAACCACAATAAAATAATTTTCATCAATGAAATTATAATCATAAACTTCATTAAATTCATTATCGGAAAAACCATCACCACTTAACGTTGATATGCTTGAATAATCATTAATTTTAACCCTATCACCAATATATTTTCTTTCAGAATGAAAATTTGGTGCAGAATTTTTAAATATATCAGTACCCAATCCATCAAACAAATCATCAAATGAAATTTCTCCCATATTCAATGTTGTTTTTATTTAATTTTTATATGTTTTATACAATGTATTTTACGATAAATAGTAAATAATGTTACAATAAATTAAAAAAAGAGGTGTTAAAATAACACCCCTTTTTTTATGAACATTGTTATTATGCCAACATAAATTCCAACACTTTAGTATCGGTATCACGACGTTTTTCAGGAACTGCAATGTTAAGACTGTTATCGTTGATATATTGATTAATTCCGTTATATATCAACCAATCATTAACCTTACCATTATACCCCAATCCATTTATATTGGCTTCTTTATTAATTCTATCCAAAATGTTTTGAACAGTATTAAATTTACTATTCTCGACTGCAGTAATATTAACAGCCTTTAACACTTCTTTGATTCTATCTTCAGGTTTGCTAACCCAAATACCACCCAATCTTTCATATTTATCGGTAATTGCCTTATTTACTGTATCAAAGTTATTGATTAACTGTTCAAACAATGCGTCAAATTGTTGTAATGAACGAACAATTGACGTTGTATGCTTACCTTCAATTGATAGATTGTATTTATACATTTCTTCAACAGGTATTGTTAATCCATTGTTACAAACCAATCTATAATAACCTGCAACACCCTTGTATTTGGTCAAACCATTATACGAATGTTGAAAATCAAATGAAAAATTTATAATATCGTTTGTTCCTTTAACACGATACTCAAATCTTTTATCGGTAATTACATACTTTGCATAGAACCTAACATGGTTAATATGGTAGTAATTCACAATAAAATCAATACCTTTACTTCTAAAAATTTCCTCAATTTTGGGGAAGATTTCAGAGTTAGGTACTAATTCATACACTGGAGAACAATAGTTCAAATCAATTTCGTTACCGTCTATTATTCCAGTAACTACTTTTGAATATTCTCTATTGGTTTTTCTTGGATTATTTCTTAATTCCACTGGGAATAATAAATAATCCAAGTTTGTCTGAATTAAAAATGATTTTGCCATAACATTAAGTTTAATTGGTTTTCACTTAATTATACGAAACTTTAAATTAAAAGTTACATTTTTAAATAAAATTATTTACAAATTATCTTATTTAGATTTGTTCTAAATAAAAAAATAAGGTAGGTTGGAGTCTACTTCCCCCTATCATTTCCGATAGTTGACCGTGTTGGTGTCTCACAGTTAATTATACGATTTTAAATTAAAATTGTTACAAATTTTTATTTAAGTGGATTTTTTTAGGGTTAATAGATTACCTATATCATCATAGGTTCTTTCTTCCCAATTACCATTGATTTTTTTATAGGTTAACTTATTGATTGGTAATTTACCATTTAATTTTGTTATTAACCAATCAATATGATTATATAATGACTCATCACCTACAATTATTTCAGAACTATTGGTGATATCCAAATCATGCAGTTCCTTGGTATTTCTAAATTTAGTGATACCATCAACACAAGCACCAATAGATTTTAATAGTTCAACAGTTATTTTCATAGTTATTGATTTTTTTTTATTATACGAATGTATTAAATATTGGTTACAAATCAAAATAAAAAAACACTCCAATTGATTAAAATCAGAGGGTTTTTTATTTTACGTAAACCAAAAAAATAAAACTATGACACGGATTCAAAATAGTTTGCAAATCTTAATTGTCTTTCAATCTGTTCTAATTCATTTTTCGTTAAAAAACTATAAGGAACTCCATTAGTTTTTTCTCGATTTTCATATACTATTTTGTTTTTCACATCGACAAAATATGTATATCCATTAATCTTAACTTCAACGGTATCCATATTTTCAAATTTTTATGATTAATAATTAATTTAAGAATCACATATTATAATACGAATATTTTACAAAAATGTTATATTATCCATTGATTATTTGTAATTCATAACCATTATTTTCCAATTCTTTTTTTAAATAAAAATATTCTGAATATTTTGCAATTCTCGATTCTTTAATATAGTTCGCATCAATATTATTTTGACAAGTACTATTTATGTTCCGTTTAAATTCGTTTTCTTTCGGTAAATATGCAAACACATCACCGTATGTTTCATTTACCATAAATATAACTTTTTGTACATTCATACGTATATGATTATTTGATTATAGATACAAATATACGAAATATTGTGAAATTTTGTTATAAAAAAAGGGGGATTTTTTATTAACCAATTCCCCCTTTTTTTATAAACAATCCTTATCATTATAGGTTTATTCATTATATCTACTTTTAAAGAAAATTTTCAACTCCTCAAAATTCAATTTATGATTAGAATAATACCATTTTCCGTTTTTCCAAAGATAATTCCATTCCTGTCCAAATTTATCTTTTATTTCACTAATACTCAAACTATGTGTAATGTGAAACTCTTCACCACGATCACGATGATATGCAACTGTTACATCAGGGTATGGATTATCAAATGTGTGATTAACGCCATCTGGTGGTGCAACTAAAGGGTGTAATGATGAAATATCACCTAATGATAAAAGTTCATCAACCCTTTCTTCGGTATTATAATGCATATAAAGCATCTTACCAACGTGTTCGGGATAACCGTCCCAATGACAATAGATTGTTGTATATGTGCCATCAGGATTCAATTTACTAATTGTTGATCTTGTTGCCATAGTTTTTATTTATTTGTGGTTACAAATAGATATACGTTTTAATTAAAAAATGGTTACATATTTATTACAAATAAATCAAATCGTAATTATATTTAGATATATTTAATCTCACTTTAACGTGTGGAACAAATACATTATTATCAAAATAACCCGCAAATAATTTTCTACCGTCTCTTTTAAAATATTCGTATTCACAACCATTGCTAAATTTAATTGGCACTTCTGTTTTTAATATTACATTTTTATTTTTTCGACTTTCAATGTTTTTCCAACATCTTTTGCGCCAATTAATGGCAAATTCGTTTTCTGTATCATTTTCATCAAGATCGGTGAGTAGTTTTAAAATACATTCAGGACAATTTGATATAACAGGTCCTGCAAATTCAGACATTGATTTATAACTGAAATTGTAATAATCCCTTGACCATTGCAACATATATACAATAGCATATACATTACCACTTTTCTTTTCCTTAACGGCTGCATATAGTTCGTTTCTATGAACAATGGCAACATCAAGGACAGTGTAATTTTCATCAATGTTTTTTACAAACCATTCTTTTACTGGTTCTTTTAATCTAAAACTCATCCATCCCATAGTAGTATAATTTTAATTGGTTTACATGTTATTATACGTAATTACATCTATTTTGTTACATTCTTTTTAAATAAAAAACACTTCGACAATAAAAAATCGAAGTGTTTTTACGTAAATCAAAAAAACCAATAATTATGAAATTAACGTTAATAGAATTTTATGATTTACAACGATTCATTGTTTTAATCATATCGGTTTCGTATTCTTTAATAATCAAATAAATATCATCAATAACATTATTGGGTAAATCTTCATATATAATAGAATCATTATCAATCTCATTACCATTTTGATATATACTAACATTAACATAATTAAGATAAAATTCTCTAATTAGAATAACATACCCCATTGGCGATGTAAATGATGGTAATTCAATAAGTCCTAATTCACTTGCAGTAACACCACCCCATTCATCGAGAATTCTGTTTATTTGAGAAATTTTATCCACATTAACATTGTCAGTTTTCGATTCAACATTGTCTGTATTTGATTCGATTTTATATGTTTTTAATACATTAATAACATCATCAATCGATTCTACGGGAATTTTAATTGTTGCACGTCCAAAATTATTTTTTGATGTAATTGGAATTATTGATACAATATCATTATCAAATTTACCAATCACAACGCCAATTGCTTTAAACTCACCATTTCTACCTAAAAAAGTAGTTTGGGTATTAAACATTATTTTATTCATAGTTTAATTTTAATTGGTTTACATGTTATTATACGTAATAACATCTATTTTGTTACGTTTTTTTTAAAACTAAAAAACACTTCGACAATAAAAATCGAAGTGTTTTAAAGCACATACAATAAAAAGAGAATCAATTAAATAATTTACAATTGTTTATTCTTCCCAATTATCATTGAAATTTATATACTCTTATCTACTCAAAGATTTGCAACCAATAATAACACCATTTTCGTCTCTAACAACTTCAGCAGGTACTAATAAATCGGGTCTATCAGGTAATGCTGATTTTACAATTTGTGAAACGATATAATACACACCCTCTTTATAATCAGGCAATCCTTCTGGTTCACCAAAAACTGTTCTACATGTTGGAGTGCCATCTGGTAGTGGTTCGTCCCTAACAATTGATGATTGAAGTCTTATTGGTTCTGTTGATTTTACATAAATCTTATCAACCTTATTATTATCATTAAGAATAACTACATCGTGTGGTGTTTTGTTTATTACAGTCATAGTTTTATAATTTTAAGTTAGACATATTGTTTACATCATATATTACGTTTAAAATAAATAATGGTTACAAATTTTTAAATAAATTTTTTATGTTAGAATAATTCTAAATAATTATATATTAGGGTAGGTTGGAGTCTACTTCCCCCTGTCTTTTGAACAGTTGACCGTGTTGGTATCTCACAATTAATTATACGATTTTAAATTAAAATTGTTACAAATTTTATTATATAAGACAAAAAAACCCTATAATAAAAATAGGGTCTTTATTGTTTTGAAGAGTAATAAATCACTTCACCACCTGAATCCAAATATGCTATATGATTTCCATTTTCATCAATAATATTATACATAATATTTAAATTTTAGTGGTTTACATTTTATTGTACGATAAAATTTGAACAATGTTACATGATTTTAAATTAATATATAATTTCCAATTCATCAATTACATCAATAAAATCATCAGGATATTCATAAACATCATCATTACATATCAACTCATAATCAGTAAAAGGTAACTTTTTTTTGAATTTAATAATTTCTTTTTTTAGTTCATCAGCATTTTTCACGAAAAACGTTTCCCTTTTTACATTGTATTTGCTTTTACCAATTGCAATAATTCTTATAAAATATATCTTATCAATTGGATTATCATTAATATTTACACCTGTCCAATTGGTTTTTGTTTTTATATCAATTAAAAATGAAAAATGAATTGGTAGTTCTTCATTATTTTGCGCAACAAAATAATCAGTTAGTGCCAATTATAAGAACGGCACTCGTTCAATTCGATAGCCTTCATATTCGATAGGCAATTTTCGCTTTGATAAAGTATTGTAAGCCCAACCATGAACAATACAAGCCTTTTTTAAATTACCCCAGCACTCAATTGATGTCGGGGTAATTATTACTATTATAGTTTGGCGTTTCATTATTCGATTTCGTATTTAAAACCAACCCAAACACCGTCTATATTTTGTCCTCTGTTTTCAAGTTCTCTTTTTGCAAGTTCTTGTAAGTTAATTTCACCTTTTGCAATTTTTGAAAGCAATTCGGTTGCGGTTAAACTTAATATAAAAGCAGGGTTTAATTCGTCTTTAACTGTGCCAGCTTGCGCTTTTGCGTTCCAGTCTTTCATTTCTTTGCGTGTCATAATTTTGTGTTTTTAATTATGATGTAAATATACAACGTATTTTTGCATTTACCAAATAAAAATGCAATTATTTTCAAAATATTTACTATTTAGACTTAAAATAAATAACTGGCACTAACACGTGGTATAGTTAATTGGGGTTTTTCTGCGTTATTCATCATTCGTTATATTTATTAAGTTTCTAATATTTTGATAGGTTGTCGGTATCTAATCCCCAACTAACCATAACACCAACGTTATTGTATATAACATCAAATCATCACAAGCAAGTATTTCTTCAATGCTACTTGATGTAGTAATACTATTATCTTTTTCTGTTGGTATTACAGCCACTCTTAAATTATTAACATCTGGAATATTCATAACATTATTAGTTTTTGGTTTACATTTTATTATACGATATAATTTGAACATTGTTACATTTTTTATATATTTTTAAATAAAAAAAGCAAAAGATTTCAATATTTACTATTGAAACCTTTTGCTTATGTATAGTTATTTATTATTAATTTATATGGGGGGGCTCTTAATAATAAGCACTTACTGGAAAACTTTGATTTTTTTCAAAGGTTTGATGTTCCCAAGTATCTTCGGGCGGATTTGTAAGATTAAATAAATATTCACGTAATTGCAGAGCAATTACGGATAACCTCTTATTCCATTTCGGATAATCACACTTTGAACAAACCTTTCCTAATAAACCCCCCCCCAAATAATTTTGATAGGCTATCATATGATAGCCTTCGTAGCCAAAGGTATCGAGTGATATTTCAATATAACCACCTCGTGATACCTCTAACTTTACTATTAGAGGCTCAAAATCAATTTTTCTTTTCATGGCTATTATTTTTATTGGTTACATTATATTATACGAATATGTTTGAACATTGTTACATTTTTTAAATAAAAAAAACACTCTTAATATTAAACATTGTTCAATATTATTTGTATTACAATATTCTTTAATACCATTTAACAACTTATCTTTATTTAATTCAAAACAAACATTGTCCTTTTTTTATAACACAAAAAAAGGAGACTTTTTCGTCCCCTTTTTGATTTAACCAACAAGTTTTTTCAATTCAACGTTTTCAATTATTTCGTAGGTTGTTTTTTTAATTTTTATCTTTCTAATATTTTCAATTGAAACCTCTCTATGCAATACAGGGGTTTCAACACCCTGATTTTTGGGTGTATTGTCATAAAAACATCCCTTTAAATCTTTATAACTAATTACATTCAAATCCTTGTCCAAATATAAAGATTTAAAGGTTTGTTGAAACTTATAAGATAAATACATCTTATTTGTTTCAACGTGCTGTGATAGCACGGGATTTATCCTCTTACCCTTTCCATTCCATAGGGGCTGGGCAATAAAGGCATTTACAGGATCGTAAACGCCTTCCCTTTTTTGTTGGGTGTTTACGCTATTTTCGTAGCAATATCCCATCATACCTCCCACGTTGGCAATTTTAATTACATTGCCAAATTTTGACTTACCCAATTTATTTAATTTAGGTTTTGTAATCATTTGTATGGAACATGGTTGCGCACCATATTTCCAATTTTTGAGCATGGAAATAAGTTCTTGTTTTGTGATTTTCACCTTCTTCATAATTATTTAATTTTTTTGGTTTACACTAATGTTTACGTAAGAATAAACTAAAATGTTTCATTTATGTTTCAATTTTATTTAAAAATCATTTAATTTAGAATCATTTTAAATTTGTCTAAATATCACTTTTTTAAAAATTTTTTCTCAAAAAACGAAACTTTTTACTTTATATTTGCGTAAACTTAATTGTAAACCAAATAAACAAAAAACTATGTTTAAAAAAATATATAGCGAAAATTACGAAAAGTTTTTTCGATATTTCCTTAGTAAAATAAGGAATTATCAAGATTCTGAAGAATTGGTCAACAATATGTTTGTCAAAGTTAGTAAACACCTTGCTAACTTTGACAGTTCAAAGTCAAGTGTAACCACTTGGCTATATACAATAGCCAATAACCTAATCATTGATTATTGGCGTTCAAATAAAAACAAATACACTACTATATCAATATCATCATATCTAAACAAAAATGATGATGATGAGATCATACAATTAGAAAACATCAACCCTGATTCAAATAATATTGAAAACGTTGAATTGAAAAAACTTATTGAACAGGCTTTTAATAAGTTAAAACCAAATTATAGAAAATTCGCTCAACTATTTTTTATCGAGCAAAAAAAATATGAAGAAATTGCTGATATACTGCAAGTGCCAATTGGCACTGTTAAAGGCACAATCAACAGGTGCAGAGAGCAATTAATGAATGATCTTAAAAATTGTTATATTAATTAATAACAAAAAAAAGGGGGGGAAAATGAACACCCCCCCCCTACGTATCCCCCCCTTATACCCCCCCATACACCCCCCTGTTTTAGGGGGGGGGGTGCTACACGAGTAATTTCTATAAATAAAAAAATTCCTAAAAAATTTTTTGATTTTAAAAAACTAAAATTATAAAAAAATTTCCAAATTTTTTTTTGAATTGTAAAATTGTTTTTATAAAAAATTATATTTTTTATAGTTTGTTTTTTTATTGAAATAGTATTTATAAAAAATAATAAATATGGGAGCAATCGTTAAAATTATTGCAGACAAATACGGTAAAAAAACAATAGAACCATCATTTAATAGTAATGGTGTTATATTTTATGATATTATAAATAAGAATGATGTAAATATAGATGATTATGCTGAAATTGTAGAAGATATATCAAAAATTGATACAGGTAAAAGGGATAAAAGGGGGAAGCCAATATATGTATCAAAAATTAAAGTAAATAGAGTATACAACAAGATTGAGAATAATTTTGCGAATGATAAAAACGACATAACATATATTGCATATTCCAATACAAATAAATATACCATAAAAGGTGAAAAAATAAAAGATGAGTATCGTATTGGTTATTTTGCAGGAGTAATACCAGCAATATATCATATAGTAACAATAAAATCAGATATACTAAATAGGAAAGATGATTATGTTGAAGATTACACGATAGATGATATAGATAAAATACCCAGAGATTGTCCCCAAGAATTAATAGATGAATTAATTAAATTAAATGATGAATTCGAAAAGCAAAGAGAAGAAAAGAAAAATATGATTAATAATAAAATAAAAAACATTAACGATAAAATAGATAATATACTATCAAAATATTCAAAAAAAATACCAGATAACTACAAAAAATTAATAGCAGAGGGAAGATATAAAATAATAGAATTGGCTGAATTGTTAAATGATGATGATTATGATGGCATATCATTAGAAACTCAATTTATTTGTATTGTAAATGATTTTGCGTTTTATATAGATACGGGGGGATATGAAGAAGAAGTTAATACTGATGAAATAATAAGACCATTAATAAATGAAAAAGTACAAAAAAAGATATATAATTATTTAAAAGATGATATTACAGGTCGTATTAAATTTCATTACGAATTATTTGATGATGTAAAAAAGCCAGAATTTTTAGAAGAAATTAAAGAAATTAAATATAAATATAAATCGTTAGATTTTATCAATGGGTTGAGCAAAAAAGTTGAATCAGGTATTGTTACAAAAAAGCCAACATTTAATGATGTTATATATGATTCTAAATTAAAAGATGTGGAAAAGGGTGAAATAAAGACATTTGATACCAATTATTTTACAATAAAATATATACCACATTTAATAAAAGGAATAATACCATATCCGATAATAATAAACACACGAAAATGGAGAGGTAGTGGTGAATCGGAAGATGGGATGAGAGGTGATATTGAAATAGAACACGATTATTTGATAAGATATCGATATGTTGCGATTGAATACTATACAACAGCAATTACCTATAAAATAAATCCTAGTGAAAGATTTAAAAAAGAGGTTAATCGTGAATATAATTTAAAAATAAACGAAGATGAGGTAAAAGCAAAATTTGAGTATATATATGAAGAAATATAAAAAACATAAGTAACAAAAATGGGATGTGATTTATAAACATCCCATTTTTTCACATTAAAAAATTAAGTCATTAATTTAATAAATCATCATCACAGCAATTACAATTATCTGAAAAATCATCACAATCGCACTTAAAATTTATGTCGGTATTATTAGATTCATTAACAATATCTTGACCGTAATAAATATCAATATATTCTTCATCATTTTCAAAATAATCATTAATACCGATAACATCATTTACATATTTTTCAGTTCCAGTAAATAATCCATAGATATTATTATCGTCATCATAAGACAGATAAACATCCCAACCCAATTCCATAGATGCCATATTAATAAGAACAACTGGGTGTATTTTATTATTATCATCACTGAACTTTAAATGAGAATATTCTTTAATATTGGCATCGAGAATATTTTTCAATGCTTGTTCAGGTGTTTGATTTTTTGTAATTTGTTTGTAAAGTTCATCGACAGTCATAAAAATTGTAATTTAATTGTTAGTATTAGTTTAAATTAAATAAAGTTATTATGTTTTCCGACAACAATTGTCACTTTAATTGGGTTTGATGTTTGAATGATATTGGATGAATTATTAGAATAGTTATTTAACATATCGGTATTTTCGGTATAGTAAATAATATTCCAGCCATTTCGTATTAATTCATCAAAGAAATCATCGAAATCTTCTTCATTGAGAGTTTTAGTTATTCTTTTATACTTAATAAATTTTTCCATATGATAAGATTTAAATAAATAACGAAACAAATGTATTGATTTATATTAAAAGAATCAAGTAAATTTGAAAAAATAATAAATTAAAATAAACCATCGTGAAGCGTTTTTGGTTTATTTTGTATTGGTTTAGGTGGATTAAATAATTCTACTAATTTTTTACCTATATTTTCCATAATTCGTTGGTTTGTTTATGTTATTTTTTATTTTTATTGTTTTATTACACAAATAATCGGAGCGTTAGGTGCAATGTTAAAAAGCCTCTATCAATATACCATTGACATATTTACCTATCCACAATCCCTGATTTGGTTGTATTTTTCTTTTATCTCTTATTTTTTTAGCACCTTCCAATGTGTCAGACTTACCAATATGTTTTATTGCAGGGTTTTTGGAGTCTGCTAAAATAACTGAATATACAATTTTATCTTTCATCTTTTTAAAATTTGTGAAATGAAGTTCAGTATTTCAAATCTCACACTACATATACACCCAACCGTTATATACAATGTTTCTTTATACTTTGTATTAAGTTTCGTGGTTAATATCTTTTTATTTTATTTTTTTACCCAACCCCACTCTTTTCTTAAAAAAACAATAGCATCAACACTTGGCTTTTCAACGTAAATCTTCCACACATCATCAATATTCTTATAATAATCAATGAGTTTTAATGCTTCGGATTTATCTGTTGTGCAAACTGTTGAAATATGACGATTAAACAAATCAAAACAAATAATAAAATACTTGTTTGGTGAAATATCATCTAATGTTAATGAGTTATTGTTTATAGCTTTTTGTAGTTGTTTTTTTACAGCATCATACTTAAAGTCATTTATTGTTCCTTCATTCATCTTGTTTTTGTTCCAAAAAACTTCACCGTCATCTGTTAAATTTTTACTTGGCTTTATTCTACCATAAACACTATCAAAATAATCATATATCGCTTTTGCTAAACCAACACCTTTTTTACTGACAACCAATTTACCTGTCATCGACTGCGAATAAGTACCATCATTATTTTTCTCAAATTCTGATATAGCAACAGGATTTAAATTCCTTGAATCTGCTAATCTAATTTCAATTTTTATAGGTCTGTTAGGTAAATTATTATCAATTAATTGATATTTCACATTATCTTTACCGTAGAAAAATATTCTATCTTTATCATCTTTGAAAAATTTTGTATTAGAATTTTTCCATATTTGTTGTTGTTCCTTCAAATATTCACGTATAGTTGTCTTTATAAATTTTCTTAATTCCATATTATTAAATAGTTTTAATCTATATATAAATATTCAAATTTTAAATTTCCTATCCACACAAAAAAATAAAACAAAAAGGTTCATCTCACGTATCAAAGTTTATCGGTTAAATCCGCACAGTATATAACGGTCGGCGGTATGAAACGTTGGGGATTTCGGAGCTGCGAACCTATCAACCGATAAGAACCTTGCCAGCGAGCGATGCACTTGGCATACCACTTAAACCCCAATGTTTTATGACCGCGTGTTAGGCAACGTTAATTTTTTCTTTTTTCTTGTCTAAAACTGTAAATATTATCATTAGTATAGTAGCAATTAATGCCATTATAGAACCAAAATAAAATGGCGCATTTGAATTAACCTTATCAT
>Ga0116145_1003243_pt1 | contig 13858 bp, 11 predicted proteins | sample AD_JPNHG1_MetaG_FD_89747 | JGI IMG/M metagenome (GOLD analysis project Ga0116145, IMG submission 89747) | Active sludge microbial communities of municipal wastewater-treating anaerobic digesters from Japan - AD_JPNHG1_MetaG | ecosystem: Engineered > Bioreactor > Anaerobic > Digestate | place... | reverse complement strand
TTCCATATAATACACTTAAATCTACATTACTTGAGAAAATAGCCGAACTTGCAAAAAATAAAAAAATTGATGGAATAAGAAATATTAGAGATGAATCTGATAGAAGGGGATTGAGGGTTGTTATTGAACTTAAAAAAGATGTTAATCCCAAAAAGGTACTAAATAAACTATATAAATTTACAGATCTGCAAAAAACTTTTGGTTTGAATATGGTTGCTCTTGTGGATGGTATTCAGCCACGAACATTATCATTAAAAGATGTTTTGGTTGAATTTATTAATCATCGCAAGGAAGTTATAAGACGAAGGACCAAGTTTGATATCCAAAAAATAAAGGAAAGGTTGCATATCCTTGAAGGATTAGCCCGAGCTTTAGAAAATATTGATGAAATTATTAAAATAATTAAAAAATCAAAAGATAGAAATGATGCTAAAATAAATTTAATGAAAAAATTTAAATTTACCGAAATTCAGGCAAATGCGATTTTGGAAATTAAACTTCAAACTCTTGCCCGAATGGAAAGAGAAAGTATTGAAAAGGAATACAAAGAAAAGAAAAAAATCCTCCAAGGCCTTATTGATATTTTAGAAAAGCCAGAAGGTATTATTAATATCATTAAAGAAGAAACGCAATATATCAGAGATAAATATCAAGATGAAAGAAAAACCCAAATTTTAAACGAGAGTAGTTCTAAAGAAAATATTGAAAAAGAATCACTTATTCCTGAAGAAGAAAATATTTTAATTTTAACTGAAGGAGGTTATATTAAAAGGATGAATCCCAAATTATTAAGATCTCAAAAAAGAGGAGGAAAGGGGATGTTGGCGTCTGCTGTAAGAAAAGACGATCAAATCTCTTTATTTCTTAATATATTTTCTAATAGTCGTTTATTATTTTTTACTAATTTTGGTAAAGTGTTTAGTTTAGAAGCTTATGAAATTCCTGAATCTGATAGGTATACGTTGGGGAGGGGGATTTTAAATTTTCTTGAACTTGAAAGAGGTGAAAAAATAACAGGTATTACTGAATTTAATGCGAATAGAAAAAAACAACCATTCCTTGTTTTTCTTACAAAACAAGGTATTATAAAAAAAGTTGCCATAGATAGATTTGAAAATGTTAGAAGGACTGGTATGAAGGCTATTAATCTTCAAAATAACGATGAACTTTTATTTATTAAAAGCGTTAATAAAGGAGATGAAATTATCATTTTATCAAATAAGGGGCTTTTAATAAGATTTAAAGAAAAAAATGTTCGTGAAATGGGCAGAAATGCTAGTGGCGTAAGAGCGATGAGATTGAAAGAAGGAGAATTCATTACAGGACTTGAAATTATTAATAAACAAGAAGAAAATGCAAATTACTTTTTAGTTATTAGTGATAATGGCTTTGGCAAGAGGATAAAAATAGATAGTTTTAAGGTTCAAACAAGAGGAGGAAGAGGAATTATTTCAATGAAAACCAATAAAAAAATAGGACAAGCAATAGCACTTAAGAAAATTTTTCCAGAAAATGAGGAAATTATCGTTGTAACCCAAAAAGGAAAAAGTATTAGAACGAAGATTAAAAGTATCCCGATACTGGGACGATCTGCTCAAGGTGTAAGGATTATAAAATTAAATCCTCTTGACAAAATTAAATCTTTAGTGTTATTATAGTATTATAATAAGGAAAAAAATTTTATGGTTGTTTTTTCAAAAGGAACAGGCGGATTTTTAAACCCTGAAGAAATAGTAAATGAGTTCGGACTTAAAAATGGAATGAGCGTGGCGGATTTTGGTTGTGGTCATGGGTATTTTGCTTTTCCTATCGCTAAAAGAATTCAACCAGATGGTCAAGTTATTGCTCTTGATATTTTAGAGAGCGCACTTGATTCCATAGAATCAAGAAAAAAATTAGAAGGACTTTTTAATATAGTTACAAAAAGGTGTGATCTTGAGAGAGGCAATGGATCTGGTCTTAAAGAGGAGTCTCAAGATTTAGTGCTGGTGACAAATCTTCTTTTTCAAGTAGATAATGAAGAAAATATTATTAAAGAAGCAAAAAGAATTTTAAAACCAGGGGGCACTCTTATAATTATCGATTGGCTGGAAAATAGTAATGTTGGACCAGTGGGTAGAAGAGTACCAAAAGAAGTTGCAAAAAATTTAGCAGAAAAATTTGGATTTTCTTTTGAAAAAGAAATTAAAACAGGTGATTACCATTATGGACTTATTTTTAAAAAATAGTTTTTTGGGATTTATTATTTTTTTAATTATTTTTTTGAGTTTTAGTTTTATACAGGTATTTGCTCAAGGGATAGAAACAATTCCCATTGAACTTTCAAATCCTATTAATGCAGACACTATTGAAGAGGTTTTAGAAAACATTGCACGCGCTATATGGCAAATAGTAACCCCCCTTTCTGCAATAATGTTGATTTGGGCTGGAATTCAATATATGACTGCCCAGGGACAGCCGGAAAAAATTAATCAAGCAAAAAATAGTTTAAAATACGCAATTATTGGTATAATAATTGCGCTTATAGCGGGAAGTATAGATGCCTTGATTTTGGCGATACTTGGTTAAAAATAAAAATTAAATATAAAGGTCGTGTATATTTTAAAGGTTTAAATAAATAATATAAAATTTATGAGAAAAGAAAAGATTTTAGTTTGTGTTTTAATTTTTTGTTTAATGACGATTTTATTGGGTTCAGTAGCATCAGCACAATGGTTCAGTCCACCTCCCACAGCAAAAAAAGTTACAAATACAACACAAGTACAAAGCCTTATGAATGATATCAGGAATATTATTTTTGGTGTTTGTATGTTTATTGCAATAGTTTTTCTTATTTGGGCTGGTGTTGGGTTTATGACTGCTTCTGGTGAGCCAGAGAAAATTGCTTCTGCTCGTTCTAAATTAATGTATGGGCTGATTGGTGTTGCTGTTGCCTTTGCAGCTGTAGGATTGATACAACTTGTAAAAAGTTTTCTTGGCGCTTAAGGAATTAAATTTTTATTTAAGAAAATTGATAAAATTAAAGAGAGCTTTGCGCTCTCTTTAATTTTTATTGATAAATTTGTTATAATAATATAATTAATTAAAAATCTTTATGAAAAATGAAATTCTTTCTGATTTAAACACTGAGCAAAAAGAAGCAGTTCTTTATACAGATGGTCCACTTTTAATTGTTGCTGGTGCTGGCACTGGTAAAACAACCGTTATTACAAGAAAGGTTGCTTATTTAATTCACAAAAAAAATATTCAACCAGAAGATATATTGGCTGTAACTTTTACAGAAAGAGCGGCAAGTGAGATGGAGGAGAGAGTAGAATCGCTTTTGCCTTATGGTTTTGTCGATCTTTGGGTTTCAACATTTCATTCTTTTTGTGAAAGAATTTTGAAAGAATACGGTCTTGATATAGGGATTTCCAATGATTTTAAGGTTTTAGATACAACTGCTTGCTGGCTTCTTGTAAGACAAAATTTTAATAGGTTTAATTTAAAATATTATAGGCCACTGGGCAGTCCAACAAGGTTTATTTACGCCCTTATTAATCATTTTTCTCGCTGTAAAGACGAGGGAATTTTCCCAGAGGATTATTTAAAATATGCTGATGATTTAAAATTTAATTTTGAAGATTATAAGAAAAAAAATAATGGAATGGAGGATGAATTAGAAAGAATAAAAGAAATTGCTCAGGCTTATCATGAATATCAAAAACTTCTTCTTGAAAACAACTCTCTTGATTTTGGAGATCTTATTAATTATTGTTTAAAGTTATTTCAAACACGTCCTTTAATTTTAAAAAAATATCAGGAAAAATTTAAATATATTTTAGTTGATGAGTTTCAGGATACCAATTGGGCACAATACGAACTTGTAAAGCTTTTAGCTTCTCCAAAAAATAATCTCACAGTTTGCGCAGATGATGACCAATCAATTTTTCAATTTCGAGGTGCTTCGTTTAATAATGTTTTGCAATTCAAAAAAGATTTTCCAAAGGCAAAAGAAGTAGTTTTGGTTAAAAATTATCGTTCCTGTCAGGAAATTTTAGATTTATCATATAAATTTATTCAACTAAATAATCCTAACCGTCTTGAGTATCAATTAAATCAGGTACAACAGTTAAAAGAAAATGCCCAAAAAAAAGGCGTTGATTTAAATCTGTTTAAAAAAATAGATAAAAAATTGCTCTCTCAATTAGAAGAAAAAGCGATTATTGAGCTTTTACATTTTAATACACACCACGAAGAGATAGATGGCGTTATTAATAAAATTATTAATCTTCTTAAGGAAGATAAAGATTCTACTTTTAACGACTTTGCTATTTTAACAAGAACAAATGAAACAGCAAATAGTTTTTCTCGAGCAATGGAGAAGTTTAATCTGCCTTATCATTTTTTGGCGTCGCAGGGTCTTTATTCAAAACCAGTTATTTTAGATATTATATCTTATTTTAAACTTTTAGATAATTATCACGAAGATTCAGCAATGTATAGAATTTTAAATTTGCCATTTCTAAATATTGATTATAATGATATTGTAGAAATTACAAATTATAGTTATAAAAAATCACAATCTACTTTTGAAACGCTTCAGCAGTTATCTTTGGTTCCCAATATTTCTCAAAATACAATCCAAAAAATTAATTTTCTCTTAAGTTTAATTAAAAAACATACTATTTATGCTAAAGAGAAAAACGTTAGCGAGTTATTTTTAGATTTTCTTCAATCATCTGGATATCTTAAATATCTAACTAAAAAGGACACTCCAAAAAATCGTGAAAGTCTTGATTTAATTAATCAATTTTATGATAAGATTAAAGAATTTGAAGAATCTCAAATTGAAGCAAGGTTAAAAAATTTTATGGAAATGCTTAATCTGGAATTGGAAGCAGGTGAAGAAGGATCGTTGAAATTTGATCCAGAGATTGGTCCTGATATGATAAAAATTATGACTATTCATTCAGCAAAGGGTATTGAATTTAAATATGTTTTTTTACCATCGCTGGTTGATAAGAGATTTCCAACTATTTCAAAAAGAGATCCAATTGAAATTCCAGAACCGCTTATTAAAGAAGTGATTCCATCGGGTGATATTCACCTTCAAGAGGAAAGACGACTTTTTTATGTTGCCCTGACACGGGCCAAGAAAGGACTTTTTTTAAGTTTTGCTGATAATTACGGAGGCGCAAGAAACAAAAAACCATCTCGTTTTTTATTTGAACTTGGAATTTTACACAATGAAATTAAAGGATCATCAGCAAAAGATTTGAAAGATAAAATTTTAATCGATACCATACTTTTAAAAAATTCGGAGGAATTAAATAAAAATAAAGTCCTGATATCAAAACTTCCTTCGCATATTTCATTTACACAGATTGCAGCTTTTAATAAATGTCCTTTGCAATATAAATTTGCCCATATTTTAAAAATTCAAGTAAAAGGAAATGCATCCTTTAGTTATGGAAAAACAATGCACAACAGTCTCTTTGATTTTGTCAGGTTGTGGCTTAAAAAGCAAAAAGAGCCACAATATATACAAAAAGATTTTTTTAATAAAAGTAAAAAAGAAAATATTAAAAGTAAAACCACACCTTTAACCTTTGATGATTTAATTGAAATTTATAAACGTAATTGGATTGATGATTGGTATGAAAGCAAACAAAGAGAGCAGGAGTACTTTAATACAGGAAAAGATGCGCTTAAAAAATTTTATAATATTTTTTCTCAAAATCCACCTGAAGTCGCCATAGTTAATGGTGAATTTGCCCTTGAACAAAAATTCAATATAAAAATAGGCAATCATCTTTTAATTGGGCAAATAGATAGGATTGATATTTTAGAAAAAGGTAAAAAAAATAAAGTTGAAATTATTGATTATAAAACAGGCCAGGCACCAAAAAATTTAATGCCGGAAGATAAAAAACAACTTCTTATATATCAAATAGCCGCTGAGGAAGTATTAAATTTTGAGCCAGTTCGTTTGACATACTATTATTTAGATAGTGCAACGACCTTTTCTTTTATAGGTAGTGACAAAGAGAAGGAAGGTTTAAAAAAAGAAATTGAAGAAGTTGCCCAAAAAATTAAAAGAAGCAATTTTGCTCCAACACCTGGTTGGCATTGTAAATTTTGTGATTTTAAAAATATTTGCGAATTCAAGGTTGGAGAATAGAGTTTTATTTAAACTTAAATAAATTAAAAAAATATGGTAAATCAAATAGTTGAAATTCATACAGATGGTGGTTCTTTGGGAAATCCTGGTCCTTCTGCTATTGGAGTTATAATTAAAAAACCCGATGGTGAAATTAAAAAATATTCTCAAAAAATTGGCAAGGCTACTAATAATGAAGCGGAATACAGGGCAGTAATTTTTGCATTAGAAAAAGCGAAGCTTATTTTTGGTAAAGATAAAATTAAACAAATGCAATTTAATTTTTATTTAGATAGTAAGCTCGTTGTTTCTCAACTTAACGGAGAATATAAAATTTTAGAAAAGAATCTTCAGGAACTTTTTTGTCATATCTGGAACTTGAAAATTGATTTTGAAAATGTTAAATTTTACTATATTCCCAGAGAGGAAAATAAAGAGGCAGATATGTTGGTTAAAAAAGAACTTAAATCTTAGTAAATTTTTTAAATGCCGCCATCGTCTAGTGGTTAGGACATGGGGCTTTCAATCCCAAAACGGGGGTTCGATTCCCCCTGGCGGCGCATAACAAAAATAAATAATAATAAAAGATAATTTTTAGTTTCTCAATATTTATTCTAAATGTATTTTTTGAGAAAATTTTTTGAGATTTTCTTTTAATTCAGGATAATTTTTAAGCTCTGGATCTTTTTCTAAAATTTTTTGTGCCTCTTTTTTAACTTCTTCAAGTAGAGATATATCATCAAGTGAAGCCATTAAAAAATCAGGCAATCCCCACTGTCTTTCTCCAAGAAAGTCACCTGGTCCTCTTATTTTTAAATCTTTTTCCGCAAGTTCAAAAGAATTTTTTGCTTTTTCAATAGCTTTCAGTCTTCTCCAGGTTATTTTTGAAGGTGAATCTGTCATTAAAAAACAGTATCCCTCAAATTTCCCTCTTCCTACCCTTCCTCTTAATTGGTAAAGTTGTGCCAGTCCAAATCTTTCTGCCCCTTTTATTACTATAACAGTAGCATTAGGAACGTCAATTCCAACTTCAATAACAGGCGTAGATACTAAAATATCTATTTTCCCTTCTTTAAAATCTTTCATAATTTTTTCTTTTTCCTTGGGTTTCATTTTACCATGAAGCATTCCAACAGAAAAATTTTTAAATTTATTTTTAATTTTTTCATATTCTGATTTAAGCGCACTTACCTCTAATTTTTTAGATTCTTCAATTATTGGGCAAACAATAAATGCCTGCCTGCCAGATTTAATTTCTTTTTCAATAAAATTTAATGTTTCGTTTTCATATATTGGTCCAATAATTTTAGTAGTAATTTTTTTTCTTCCACGAGGTAACTGTCGAATTTGAGAAATATCTAGATCGCCGTAAAATGAAAGAGCTAAACTTCGAGGTATGGGGGTTGCTGTCATAGATAAAAAATGGGGAATTGTTATTTGTTTACTTGCATTATTCGATTTTTGGCAAAGACTTGCCCTTTGTTTAACGCCAAATCTATGTTGTTCATCAATGATAACAAGAGCTAAATTTTTAAAAGTAATTTTTTCTTGAATTAATGAATGCGTTCCGATTAAAAGATTTATTTTTCCTTCTTGAGTTTCATTAATAAGCTGTTGTTTTTTTATTTTATTTTGCCTTGCTTTGTTTTTTTTAATACTTAAAGAAGAGGTGAGAAGGCCTATATTAAAATCTAAATTATTAAAAAGTTTAGATATTTCCTTAAAGTGTTGCTCAGCTAAAATTTCTGTTGGTGCCATTATTGCTACTTGATAACCATTTTCTATTACAAGAAAACTAGCAATTGCTGCAATTACTGTTTTTCCTGAACCAACTTCTCCTTCAAGGAGTCTTGACATAGGTGATTCTTTTGTCAAATCCATCATAATTTCTTTTAGTGCTGTTTTTTGGTCTTGCGTTAATTTAAATGGTATTGATTTTGAAATTTTTTCCATCGAGCTTTTTTTAATTTTAATTTTTGGTGCTTTTTCTTTTTTAAGATTTCTTTTTTCTATTAAAATTTTGAGTTCGAGTAAAAAAAGTTCTTCAAAGACAAGTCTCTTTTTAGCAACTTTCGCCTCTTGTAACGTTTTAGGAAAGTGACAAGAAAATAGTGCTTTATTTCTTGGTGGTAGTTTTTGTGAGACAAGAATTTCTTCTGGAAGAAATTCTTGTATTTTAAAATAATATTTTTTTAAAAGATTCCATAAAATGAAGCGAAGCCAACGAGAAGATACGCCCTTGGTTTCGGGATAAACAGGAACTATACCTTGTGTATGCCATAGAGTTTTATTTTTTATAATTTTTTCGTAAGATGGATTTGATAAAAATGGTCCTGCGTCCGATATATTAAGTTTACCAGCCAAACTTACTTTATCTCCTTTTTTAAGATTTTGAATTAAATATGGTTGATTAAACCATACCACTCTAATTACCCCAGTTGTATCCTTAACTAAGGCTTGGGTAAGTAACATTCTTTTTTTAAAAGTAGTAATATTTTCTATTTTTTGAATTTCTCCTTCAATAGTAATATTATTGCCTATTTGTGCATCTTTTATTTTAATAGGTTTTCCAAAATTTTCATACCTTGATGGTAAATGAAAAAAAAGATCGCCAATTGTGCGAATATTTAATTTTTTGAGACGTTTTAAATATTGAGGCCCTATATTAGAGAAGTTCTCAATAGGTGAATCGAGATTCATAAAATACTAACTTAAGAAAACTAATTTAAAAAATAGACGAAGATAGAAAATTTTAACCTTGTTTCTTTTTTGTTATTATACTTTTTTTATAATTTTCTAAATGTTCAAGAACTATACCGGTCCCCTTAGCTACACAAAAGAGAGGGTCTTTCGCAATCATTGTTGGTACACCAATTGCCTTTTCAATATATTTATCTAAATTTTTCATAAGTGCGCCTCCTCCACAAAGAACCATTCCTTTTTCCATAATATCGGCTGATATTTCTGGAGGTGCCTTTTTTAAGACATCTTTAATACTTTGAATAATTTCTTGCAGTTGTGTTTGAATTGCTTCACATATTTCATTAGACGAAATTTCAATTTTTTTTGGCAGACCATTAATAACACTTCTACCTTTAATTTGCATTTTCTTCTCTTCTTTTAATGGAAGGGTAGTTGCGATATTTATTTTAATTCTCTCGGCAGTTTGCTCGCCTATAGAAAGGTTATACTTTCTTTTTATATAATCTTCAATTGCCATATCAATTTTATCTCCACCAACTCTTACTGATTCAGAGGCAACTACTCCGCCAAGTGAGATTATTGCAACCTCGCTGGTTCCTCCTCCGATATCAACAACCATATTACCAGATGATGAGTTAATAGGTATTCCCGCTCCAATTGCTGCTAGTACAGGTTCTGTTGCTATAAATGCTTCTTTTGCTCCAGCTTTTATTGTTGCTTCAAGAACCGCTCTTCTCTCTGTTGATGTTGCGCCAGCAGGAATACCAACTAAAACATCAGGTTTTGAAAAACTTAGTGGCCCTTGAGTTTTTTTAATAAAATATCTAAGCATTGCTTGTGTAACCCTAAAATCCGCAATAACACCATCCTTGAGTGGCCTATAAGCAACAATTGTTTCTGGTGTTCTACCAAGCATTTCTTTCGCTTCATTTCCAATAGCCAAAACACGATTTTCATCCACAGAAACCGCAACAACTGTAGGTTCAGAAATGACTATACCCTTTTTTTCTATGAAAACAAATGTATTACAGGTTCCAAGATCAATACCAATTTTTTTAGCCATATTTTTTAGCCATATTTTTTAATAAATAATTTTACATTAAAATTTTAAGAAAGTCAAATTTTTTATTATTAATATTGACTAAATAAATTTTACTGGTAAAGTATATTTATTTTATGTTATCAAAATTACCAATAGATATACAAAAAATTGATAAAGAAACACTAGATAAAGAAATTGCAAGAGCAGGAATGATGGCTGAAATTGATGCTGTGAGCTTTTATGAGCAAATGGCAGTGATGACAGATAATGAAAATATTAAAAAAGTTTTACTGGATATAGCCAAAGAAGAAAAAACTCATATTGGTGAATTTCAGGCATTACTTTTAAAATTAGATGATGAGCAGGTAATAGAACTTAAAAGGGGGAGAAAAGAGGTTGAAGAGCTTTCAGAATAAAATTTGAAACAGAATAAAATTTGAAAGTATTAATCAAAAAAACAGCAAAATATTTTTGCTGTTTTTTTTATTGTTTTTAATGGACCGAAAGGGACTCGAACCCTTAACCTCCCGCGTGCAAGGCGGGTGCTCTAACCAAGTTGAGCTATCGGCCCTTAATTTTTAGCAGGCGTTGCCTATAGTAACCCACTTAAAGTTGGGTGAAGGCGGGGACGATGGGATTTGAACCCACGATCTCCTGCGTGACAGGCAGGCGCTTTAAACCGGGCTAAGCTACATCCCCATGGCATTGAATCAATTAACGGATTAACGAATTAAAAGATTAAAAAATTGAATATCTTCAATAATTTGAACAATTTATCAGCGTATTTCCAGCGCCTTGTGTAGTGTAATTTGCTTCTACGAAACTCCGTAAAATATCGTTGTCAGGGTCGGGAATTGAACCCGCGTTAGCCGCTTATGAGACGGCTTGAGAGGCCACTCTCCTCCCTGACTAAAATAATAAATGTTTGTCGCGGGGCCTGGATTTGCACCAGGGTCTTGGGCTTATGGGACCCACGAGATACTCCTTCTCTACCCCGCTTCAAGATAAAATTATTCTATCTAATAAAAATAACTTCATTTTTTTTTGTTTAAATTTTATTTTAACATACTTTTTTATTTTAATCAAGTTTTGTTATTGGTAAATTTTTATCAAATCTAAAAAATAATAAATACTCTTTTAATACTCTTTTATTTTTTTAAATATTTACTTCTTGTTAATTAAAATTTAAGTAGGTCTTGACAATAAAGAAAAGTGGATTATAATAGAGGTAAAGTGGAATATTGTGGAAAACTTTGGGGAAAAGTGTTAAATTTTGTGGATATGTTTATTGGAGAATATAGATATTTAATAGATGAAAAGAAAAGAATTTCTATACCAGTAAAGTTTAGGAAGGCCCTTGGAAAAAGAGCAATTTTAACTCGTGGGCTTGATGGATGTTTGTTTTTATATCCAGAACAGGAGTGGGAAAATCTTGCTCAAAAATTAGGATCACTACCTTTGGGTAAAGCAGATGCAAGAGGTTTTATGAGAATTATGCTTGCAGGTGCAATGGAGGTTTCTTTCGATAATTTAGGACGGATTTTAATTCCTGATTATTTAAAAAAATACGCTAATCTTTCAAAAAAGACAGTAATTGTTGGACTTTATGATCATATTGAAATTTGGAACGAAGATAGATGGGAAAAATATAGAAGCAAAGCAGAAAGTGAAGTTGGAGATATTGCTGAAAGATTATCAGATTTAGGAGTTTAATCAAGTTTTTTAAAAAAATGATTCATCAACCTGTTCTTTTAAACGAAGTTTTAAAATATTTAGATCCTAAGCCGAATGAAAATTTTATTGATGCAACAATTGATGGTGGAGGGCATACAACGGCAATACTTAAAAAAAATGGTCCTGATGGAAAAGTGTTGGGCATTGAAATAGATCCTGAAATTTATCAAAAACTTAAAAAAAATATAGAAAAATCAAAGAGTAAAAATCAAATTTTTAAAAGATTAATTTTGGTAAATGATTCTTATGTTAATGTAGGCAAGATCGCTAAAAAATATAAATTTAAAAATATCAAAGGAATACTTTTTGACTTAGGAATGTCGTCGTGGCATTTGGAAGAATCTGGTAGGGGATTTAGTTTTCAGAGAGATGAAATTTTAGATATGAGATACAACATCGCTGAAAATAAAAATTTAACAGCCGTGCAGATTCTTAACACCTTTAGTGAAAATGAATTGGCAGATATTTTTTGGCAATATGGTCAGGAAAAATATTCGCAAAAAATCGCAAAAAATATTATCAAAAAAAGAAAAATTAAACCAATTATAACTACATTTGATCTAGTTGAAATTATTAAAAATTCTGTTCCCAAAAGTTATAAATATCGCAAAATTCATCCGGCAACTAAAATATTTCAAGCATTGCGCATTTTTATAAATCAAGAATTAGATAATTTAAAAATAGGTCTTGAAGAAGGATTTCAAGTTTTAGAAAAAGGAGGAAGGATGGTAGTTATTTCTTTTCATTCATTGGAGGATAGAATTGTTAAGAATTTTTTCAAAGAAGTAAAAAACACGGGGCTTGCTGCTATCTTAACAAAAAAGCCAATTACTGCTTCTGCATTAGAAATTAAAGAAAATCCTCGTTCACGCTCGGCTTGTTTAAGGGTTTTGGAAAAATTATAAAATTTTAATAAAAAAATTAAACAATTAAAAAATAAAATAAAATATTTAAAATATTTAAAAAAACATATGGCTGCTATTATTTCTACTTTTCCAAATTTTTCAAGACGAGGACGAAATAAAAAAAGAAATAAAAAACCAAATACTAAAAAAGATAAATTTTCCTTAATAAAAATTTTGGGAGTTATTTTAATTTTAATGACTATTTTTTATATTTACCTTTCTTTGCAAATCGTTAATTTTATTTCATCTGTTCAAGAAAAAAACGAAGAAATTTATGAGGTTAAATCTTTAAATGCTGAACTTGAAAAACAGATTACAGATAGTTTTTCTTTGGAAAAATTTTCAAAAATAGCAGAGGAATTTAATCTCACAAAGGCCCAAGAGGTTTATTATTTGAAAATGGATAATAATTTTAGTTTATCTTCAAGATAAATGCGAGACTGGCGTATTAAATTTTTATTTTTATTTTTTTTGATTTTGTTTGGCGTTTTTGTTTTTCGTTTGTATCATTTTCAAATTGTCAAAGGAGAGGAATATTTTAAATTAGCACAAAATCAACAAGATACCCTTCAAAAAATATCTCCCAAAAGAGGGGCGATTTTCTTTTCTGATAAAAAAACTTGCCTTGCGCGGCAAGAAAAATGCTTTACTATTTTAATTGATCCTCTTATGGTTGATATAAAAAATATTGAAAAATCAATTGAATTATTGGGTTCTAATTTAAATTTAAATACAAGTCAAAAAAATAGACTTATAGAAAATATTAAAGAAAAAAGAAAAGAAGGGTTGCACTATTTAAAAGTCTCAAACGAAAAAGTTTCTGAAATTAAGAAAAAGGAAATACAAAGATTAGATATTTCTGGCATTTATTTTGAAGAAGAGGGTTGTCGTTTTTATCCACAAGGAGAGTTAGCTGCACATTTGGTTGGTTTTTATAGCGAAGGTAGTAACGAAGGTTATTATGGTGTTGAAGGATTTTATGATAGTGTTTTGAAAGGTGTTGAAGGGAAAATTAAAGGAAAAAAAGATGCCTATGGAAGAATTATCCCTAATTATTCTCAAGTTTTAAAGCAGGTTCAAGATGGTGATGATTTAATTTTAACAATTGATTTTTCAGTACAATCACTTTTAGAGTCAAAATTGAAAGAGCTTGTTGAAAAATATGGACCAGAGGCAGCTACAGGGGTTATTATGAATCCCAAAACAGGTGAAATTTTAGCAATGGCGTCGTTGCCTAATTTTAATCCTAATGAATATGATAAAGCTGATGAGAAATCATTAAACAATGTTGCCATGCAAGCATTTGAGCAGGGGTCAATTTTTAAGCCGATT
>Ga0116145_1003234_pt1 | contig 13888 bp, 13 predicted proteins | sample AD_JPNHG1_MetaG_FD_89747 | JGI IMG/M metagenome (GOLD analysis project Ga0116145, IMG submission 89747) | Active sludge microbial communities of municipal wastewater-treating anaerobic digesters from Japan - AD_JPNHG1_MetaG | ecosystem: Engineered > Bioreactor > Anaerobic > Digestate | place... | reverse complement strand
GGAAACTTTCACCTGATTATATCATGATACACAGGCCGGATTCTCCCGCGACAACAAATGCGCCGGAACAGGGAAGATGGGTCCGTTTCAAACGGTGGATGGGGGCGGCATAATTGATCACCGTGCGTCAGTATATCCTTATTTACAGCTGTAAAATGAATCGTCCGGGCATTTCAATGAAGGAGTTTTTTTTCCTTTTCCCAACTATTGAATAGTTCTGTCCCATGGTGCGGGAAAACCGGACCAGAAAAGATATCGCAACAACATACATTCATAAATTAATGGAGAAAAATACATGCATGAATTAGTGTACCGTCTGCATTATAGAATGAGAAGAATAATCAATTATTTTTTATTTCGTACTGTTTATCGAATTATGTATCCTGAAATAAAAAACAACCAGTATATCCGAGCGCTGAGTTATTCAAAAGCAATTCTTGATTGGTCTCGAACTGGATCAAAACAAGGTATTGTAGTAAAATCTGATTTACTCACCGCCCATAGTATCGTATTCGATGTGGGAGGCGAAATTGGCAACTGGTCAATAAAAGTATATGAAACATATAAGCCAAATATTTACATCTTCGAGCCAAATCCCGAATCCATAAAAGCACTTACTGAAAGGTTTTCAGATAAAAAAGTACGAATCCTTGGTTATGGTCTCGGGTCTAAAAATACAAACTCGTCACTCTCGGATAGCGGTATGGGTTCTTCAATCTATGAATCAAGCCCGGCTTATAATGGCTCTGGTAAATTCCAGATAGAAATCCGTGACATAGTGGAAGTCTTTTCAGAACTCAAGCTTGACTCGGTGGACCTTATCAAGATAAACATAGAGGGCGGGGAGTATGACCTTCTCCCCAGAATGATTGAATCGGGCATCGTCAATAAATGCAAAATAATACGTGTCCAGTTTCATGACTGGATACCGAATTCATTCACAATGAGAAAAAATATTGTCGGGGAACTTGCCAAAACTCACAACATCGAATGGAGTTACCCGATGGTTTGGGAAAGCTGGATCAGGAAGGACCTGGTAACCGATTTAAGGAGTAAATCACACGGAGGTATTTGAAAAAATATTGTCATCATTTTTAGGCGATAACGTGACTCTTTAGCAAAACAGGATCAACTCATAAATCTTCCTGATTAAGATTACGCCTTTTCTTTATTGCATCTGAAATAAATCTCATTGCGGTTAAAGGTTTAAGTTGTATAGAAAGAGTGATAAATCTTCCCAAAACATATGAATATGAACAATAAAGAGATTGTATCCGTCGATCTTTTTCCCTTATCTGACGGTCTTTTTCCGCTATCAGCTTTTTTAAAATATATACAATTGACATATTTCGAAAATAAATCGATTTATCAGACTCAAATGTTTTAATTTTTTCATGCCATTCGATAAAATAGTGTGAAAATTCCGCTCCATCATAATTCATTACTATTTTATTATCTTTTTCTATAGCATTAATAAAATCATACTCAAATATTGATTGAAAATATTCATTATTGAAACTGTGATTTTCGAATAATTGCCTCTTTACCATGAAGCAGGCTTCAGAGCATTCACCGATGATCACTTTTTCAAAATTTCTCTCAAACAATTGCTTTGTTACAAATTCATCATTATCGAGATCGAACCCGATATAATGATTCCCGAAGAATCCTATGTTTGCATAATATTGTCTGAAATTAACAAAATCAACAAGAGGATTCTCTTTGATAAACCGGTCCACATTTTTCAGAAAGGCTTCATCAAGAAAAATATCACTATGCGAAAAAATGATATACTCACCTGAACATAATTCCACCGCCTTGTTGTAGAGAATTCCCCGCCTGTCAATTTTATCAGTAAAATGATAATGGCGGGTAATTCCGAATGCCTTTGCCAGTTCAAGTGAATTGTCCGATGAACAGTTATCAATAAATACAAATTCAATTGAGACCGTGTCCTGTTGCCTGTTCAAACTGTCAAATAGGACCCTGCAATACTCGGCGGCATCATCATTGATAATTGCAAATGAAATTCTACCCAACTGTGGATCTCCCATAGGTCAATAAATCACATATTTCACGAACGCAGCCTTCTCCTCCCTTTTTATTGCAGACATGTTTTGATACCCTTTTTACATCGGGCATGGCATCCAGAGGGACGGCAGAAAAGAAGACTTTTTCCAGGCATGGCAGATCATTGATATCGTCTCCGATATACGCGGAAGTTTCAAAAGAAAATGCGGGGTTTTCTTCGAAAAATTTTTCCAGCAGTTGTTTTTTATTTGAAATTCCCATGTACAGGTAATCGACTTTTAATTTCTCCGCTCTTTTACGGACAATTTCAATATCTTCAGAAGTCAGGATCATTACTTTTATCCCGTGCTTTCTTACTATTTCAAAACCCTTTCCGTCACGGGCATTGAACTTTTTCAGCACCTCACCTTCTGATGAATAATACATCCCGCCATCGGTTAATACTCCATCGACATCGCAGATCAGCAGATTTATATTGTCAATATTTCCGGAAAAGTTTCCGAGGAGACGGTTCATTTTCAATTCTTCGACAATTTTCCAATCAGATATTTCATCCAGTTCAAAATATGTTTCATCACTCATTTCATAATGCGTTATTTTTCCCGACATTCTGCAGCCGGTAGCGAGCAAATTACTTCTCGATGTAATATAAAAAGCGCCGTTTTCCACCAGGAACCCCTCCCACTCCTGGCGGCGGGGCCTCTTCATTATATCATAATTTACCGGCACCACGCAGCAATCGGATTTCTGCCAGACAAACCGTTTTTGTCTGACAACGGACAATAAGCTATCCGCTTTATCAGCGGTATATTGATCTATTGCGTTATCCAGATCATATGATTCCAGCAATGGCGATGTGGCCTGTATTAAAACCATATTAGTAAATTCATGATTCGCGGCAAATTCCATCATTACCGACTCGGTTGATGCCGAATCGGTTACCGTATGAGCCCCCCTCTCCACAACCGATACCTTGTTAAAGCCAAAATCTTCAACAATCCTCCTGATATCGCTGTCTTCTGTCGCGACAAAAACAGAATCAATGCGGCTGCATTCCTGTGCCGCCTTCAGGGTCCAGTAGATCAGCGGACGGCCGCATAACGGCTTCACATTTTTCCGCGGAATGCTTTTACTCCCACCCCGGGCCGGAATAAGCGCGACAAACCTGTCCATACTACTCTCTTTTTAATTTCTTTCTTTGAATTTTTTCAACGTCAAGGACTTCCGCCTTTTTATATGTCAGCGCCTTTGAAACGTTTGTTATGTCACGCACAAGTTTCCTCATGCCATCCGGTTCAAGGCTCGCCGAATGGTCTGTGCCCTTCCACGTCCTGTCCAGAGTAAAATGCCTTTCAAAATAAGTAGCCCCCAGGGTCAGGGCGGCTATATCTGCCGCGATCCCGAGATGGTGGCCCGAAAAACCGACACCCTTAACCCGGCTGCCGTATGTTTCCTTGATACGCCGGATGTCCAACAGGGAAAGATCTTCGAATTGAACGGGGTAACCGGAAACGCATGAATAAACGACCAGATCGTTATTTCGATTATGATTCTCAAAAAACGAGATGATCTTTTCCTCTTCATTTCTTGTGGTCATGCCGAATGAAATATGGATTTCACCGGGGAACTCATCTGCCAGGATCTCAAGCAGTGAAAAATTAAGATTGACCGCCGATGGCACTTTCAGATATCGGGGTTGCAGCGAAATGATCTGCCTGGCTGATGTAACGTCCCAGACTGAGGAGCTATAGACAACGCCGCAGGCCTCTGTGAACTTCTTTAATTCTCTATGCTGATCAAGATTAAATTCAAGAAATTCCCTGTGTTCCCCATAGGTTTTACCATATGAATGAAATTCATTGGGGTGAGGCGCGTTATATTCTTCAACGCTCAACAATTCCCGGGGTGTTCTTTTCTGAAACTTTACTACATCAACATTGCAAAAATCGGCCGCGGTTTTAATCATTTTTTTTGCGATATCCATATCACCCTTATGATTACAGCCGATCTCTGCGATTATTGTTAAATTACCTGCTGTCATTGCATCAATTCCAGAAATAATTTTTTAATCATTTCATTAAAGCATTGTATATATAAGCGCAAGAACTCTTGACAAGGCGTTCCCGTCATTCAAATAATTTACATAACCGGCGGCGAGTTTTTGTCCATCAATTAAATTGTTTCCAGAAGAAATGAGTGCACAAAAAGTCTTTTTTATATCCGATTCATCATAAGCGGCATATGCAGCCTTCATCTGTGCAAAAGGATAAAAATCCTTATCATCAGAAAGGTTTATATGCATGAGCGGCTTCTGCATTATAACAGCATCACACGCGGTAGTGGAAAAAAAAGTTATCACCCCATCAGAAGCTGCCATCAGCTCCTCCGTATTTTTATATTTAACGACGATCGCGTGATGACGGGGGACTTTATCGACAATTTTCCTGATCTCTTCCACTGTTTGCTGGGGATGAATCTGTATTATAAGCTGATGATCGGGAAAATTCCGGGCTGTTGAGACTGTCTGAATGATACCTGCCCGGATCTCGTCGACCGTCGGCATATTGTTTACACCCGGGCTCTGCGTTGTAAAGACAATCCATTTTTTCGACAGACTGATTCCAAGAGCTTCGCCGATATATTTCCTGTCGGGTTTCATTGAATAAGACAGATCGAAAGGCACGCCTCCGGTAAGAACAATTTTGGCCCCATCAACAAAATGTTCAACCAGAAAATCTTTTGTAAACTGGCCCCATGCCGCGAAGCAATCCCCTTCAAACGGGGCGAATGCGTGTAAAGAATATTTATTCGGTGTCCCGTGCTGGATAATCAGATTTCTATACCCTTTCTGCCGACAATATCGGACGGCATTTCTCAGAATCAGGTTCACTTCAATAGCGATAAACAGGTCGGGCTGTATACGGTCTATCGCATTTATTAATGGTTCGAGACCCCACGTAAGATCAAAATCAGCGTTCCTTTTTTTTTCTGTATAATCGTCAAGCATTGAATAGGCTATTCCCGATTCAATTGCCAGTTGTTTTTCTTCCTGAGTCATTAAGACCACAAAAAGTTGTACATCTGAATTTTTTTTTAATTCATTTATAATTGGGGTCATTTTTTTAAAATGACGTTGGAGATAGGTGAAGATGAGGATTTTTTTCATAATTTGAATCTTTTATTAAAATACAACCGTGTTATTAATTAACAATACAAACATTCTTAGAAAAATATCCGGATAATCTTTTTATAATAAATCAATTATTTTTTGATTAAAATCATTAAAAATAATTTTTTGATCACTTAACATTATTTTCATTTTATTTTTATGATCATGTGAATTATTTATTATATCCAGCAAAATAATCTTCATATTTTCCATTGAATATTGATTCCCATCAGGTCTAACGTCAAAAAAGTACTTATCCCTGCCAAGATCTTCCAAAAAATATCTGAGCTTCCGATGACTTCCAAGCCCGATAAATGGAGTGTTTTGTCCAAATGAAACAATATTGGAATGCCCGCGCATGCCGAGAACCAAATCCATCTGCCGGTATACATCAATCAGATACCCGGCTTTATCTGCGGAGGGAGGATATATTTCCTGCAACACTTCATCGATTACGATAGGGGTTGATACTAATTTCTCCTTCAGTAACATTATAATATTCTGATCAAATCCATGGCCCATATGCCCTATATAGTATATCTGGGCATTTTTTTCTTCTATCGCATAATTCAGCAGGTCAGTGCAAGCATCCAGAAATTTTTTTTTATTCTCTTTATGTGGAGGAGGAAATGTTTGATCCTCCCTGTCGGTTGTCCAATTAAACCCGATTTTTAATTTATTTTTTTTAATTCCGGGAATATGTATCTTCTTTGATTTAGCAAACATTCCACTATCGGGGATCACCTGAATTTTGTTTCCATTGCAACCCCGCGCGATTAATTCTCGCTTTGACCCGGTATTTCTCACAGAACATAACGATGCCCGTTCAACTGTTTTTTGAAGGTGTCTGTTGGTTATTGGTACAAAATTCGTCGTATCATATTCAAACTGGTTATAACCCACTCCGTAAATTACTAAAGGAATTTTGATCTCATCAATTAGATCAATATCGATATTCCACTGCCAGCCTGATTTCGAATTATCCTGCGGCCTATAAAATATCAGCCCGCCTCCGCCGACAATCAATACATCACCGTCTGAATTTATCCGTTCAATAATATCTTTTGTGAATTCGGTTTGCTGGCATTTTATATAACGAAATTCAAGTTCATCGCGCGATAATTCCTGTAAATTGTTTTTTATTGATTGTTGTATGATACTGTCGCCGAAATTACCCACCCATGCGCCAGCATGATATATTATTTTTGTCGATGACTTTCGCTTTAGAAAACTGGATATGTTCATTTTATTACTTCTACATAAATTGATCTGTATGATTCATTTGCTTCAGACTGGTAAGTGCCTTCAAATGCAAAATCAGCCGACCCCGATTTCTTAAATTTCATGAGTTTTACTCTTTTCTTATTGAAACCGGCCCGGGATAATTCAAGCTTCAACGCCTCAAAGTCCCAGGCGTTCTGATGCGCCAGTATATGTTTTCCAAAAATATCCGGTTGACCGCTTGGTGAAATAAAATCCCCCTTGAGAGTTTCAAATATACTTATTTCTTCAACATTCAACAATCTCTTTAAAGAATCAACTCTGCGTTTAAACAAAGGATAGTTAGTATTTCCTTTCAAATATTCCTTAATACTTTTTTTAACGTCAGGCAGCACTATTCTGAAAAAACCGCCATCCTTTAATATCCTGTGGCATTCACTGAATACCAATGGCGCATGGAATATATCTATATGCTCAAATATATGGGATCCATATATACATGCGATTGAGTTGTCTTCAAATGGCAATGTATTAAATTTATTAAAATCAACGACAATATCAGCGCGATTCGGATCAGCGTCCACCGTAAGCCATTCTGATGAAGGTCTGATCCAATTAGGACCGGGTCCGAAGTGTAACTTATTCATTTTTTTCTTCTTTAATTGAATTGAATTTATTTATAATTTCTGTATAATATTTTGAATTTACTTTGTAGTTCGTATCATTTTTTTTTATAAAAAGACTCCGCATAAATGCCGTTTTCCCGGATTCAATATATATCATTTCAAAGCCGCACTTATTCAGTAAAACAGTCAATGTTACAGGTGAATAATAAAATACATGTCCAAGCATAAAAAAATACCTTAATGAAGTCCAACTATACGGGCGTTCAATATCCGGTACCTCTATATATACTATCCCATGTTTGCTTAATAATTCTCTTATTTTAATCAAATAGTTGACGGGCTCTAAAAAATGCTCTAATGAATGATTCAATATGATAATATCAAATTTATTTTTTGGATCAAAGTCTAAAATAAAAACATCTTTAATATCAACGCCTAATTTTTCACGGCCTATTTTCGTATATTCGGAAGGAGCATCTATACCTACACACGTATAACCTTTGCTGATAAAGGGGTATATTATTCCTCCAGCACCACAGCCAACGTCCAGAACAGATACTTTTCGATTCCCGGTATATTTTTTTTTCAAACGATCCATTAATCTGATCGGATAATATTGTTCAATAATTTTTAATATTTCTTTACCAGATTTTATCCTGGAGTTGATATAATCATCAATGTTATGCCCGGCTATATTTTGTTTCCGAAACTCTTCTTGGTAATAAATTTTATATTCTTCATAGGTCTTCCTTGGATTCTGATAAACCAAGCCGCACTTTTTACAGATTACATACATGACCGGATCATTATTTCTTTCCTTATCATAAAAGAATTCAGAATCATTCACTTCACATATAGGACAATTAATATATTCCATCAAAATATCCAATCAATTTCTGGAATATAGACGCACTTTTCTTCTGTTGGGCCGAATACGATTTTCAATGATTTTATTTCAAACTCTTTGACAATATTGTTTGCGAAACAAATTTTATTGACTTTATCCCATACAGAAAATCCAAAAGTGTACATTCCTTGATTCAGTTGAATATTCTTCAACACCGCCTTGATTGTCGTAGTGCCATTTATCAATCCGGCTGGTTTAAGTCCCTTCACATAACTGGCTTTTCCTATAGCTACCGGTACTCCGTCATTTCTGAAGATAAGCACACTATAATTTGGATCCTTGATTCCCCGTAATGAGTTATAAGTTATCTCAAAGACCAGGTCCTCGCCGTTGAAAAAAACGTCCCTTGATATTCCCTTGTCATCGAATAATTTAACTGATACTATCTCTACTTCTTCTGAATTTCTTATATAATAATTCGGATTTTTTCCCGATGAAACCTGAAATTGAGGCATAGAAGATTTACTTGAATTCGTCATCCATGATACATATGATGAAATAACGTTTTTGCCATCGCCGGCATCAGCTATTTTGCCGTCATGTATCCACAATGCCTTGTGGCACAAAGAACTTACCGTGTGCATGTCATGGGAACAAAAAACTATCGTCTTCCCGACATCCTGGAAATTATCTATCTTTTCCATGCACTTTTTCTGGAACGTCATATCTCCGACAGCCAGGGCCTCGTCCACAATGAGTATATCCGGATCGACATTGATCGCAACGGCAAACGCCAGGCGCACATACATGCCGTTGGAATACATCTTAACCGGTTGATGAACAAACTCGCCGATATCGGCGAAGGCGAGAATTTCATCCAGCTTGGCGTCAATTTCATCGCGCCGGTACCCCATGATAGTACCGCTCAGATACACATTTTGTATGCCGGTAAACTCCGGATTGAAGCCTGTCCCGAGTTCCAGCAGCGCTGATACTTTTCCATTCACTTCGAGGGAACCGGCAGTGGGTGTAAGTACGCTGGTAAGCATCTTCAACAGTGTTGACTTCCCGGAACCGTTCTTACCGATTATCCCCAGGGCCTCCCCCTTTTTGAGCTCAAAGCTGATATTATTTAATGCATAGAAGTCATGGTGGTACTGTTTCCTGAACGGATGAAACGTCTCCTTAAACCGGTCACTGGGCGAATCATATAGTTTATAAACCTTTGAAAGGTTTTGAACTTTTATGGCTAATTCGTCATGCATGGCGTTCTCTCAAATCACATCAGCGAAATGCGGCTTCAATTTCATGAAAAAAATCGCTCCGAAAATGAATATGGCTATTGTCACGCACCAGAATCCGATGGTAATTTCCCATCGCTCCCAGAACCAAATCTTGTTGATGAAGCAGTCGCGGTATCCCTGGATTAAATAAAACACCGGGTTGATTTTGAAGAAGATATGGTACTTTTCAGGGACTATTTTTATCGTCCAGAATATGGGCGTTCCCCAGAAGAGGATCTGCAGTGACGTGTTGACAAAAGGACCCATGTCTCTGAAAAAGACGATCGCGGCAGAAGTGATCCACGATATCCCGAGCACCAGCACAATCATCGCAAACAAATAGTAACCGAGCTGGAGAAAGTAGAGGGTTGGATAATATCCGTAGAGCGCGTTTATAATAATCAATACCAGTACCAGGGAAAAATGCACGGTAAGCGCGGCGAGTATCTTCACAATGGGAAGTATGCTCACACGAAAAACCACCTTTTTAACCAGGAAGCTGTAATCAAGTATCGAATTTGTTGCGCTTGAAACACTATCGAGAAAAAAGAACCATGGAACAATTCCGGCCGAAAGCCAGAGAACGAAAGGATAATCAGTCACCGGCGGCGATTTGAAGCCATTTTCAAACACGAGCCAGAAGACAAAAATAGTAATAACAGGCATGACAAACGCCCAGACCACGCCAAGATGCGAGCCGGCGAAACGCGCTTTCAGATCATTGCGGGTGAGGTCCCATATGAGATGTCGTTTAACATAAAGATCCCGTATAAAAGAAAAAAAATCTTTAACATTGGCGAACATGAACCGGTACAGGGTATGTTTCAACGATGCATTTATTATGATAGCGCAAAGGCACAATAATAAAAATATTGCTGCCCCCAGGATCGATTTTTTTATAAGATAGGATGAGTTGTCGGCAAAAGGCACGGTATAATCTACTGCAATGGCACATATCGCCGTGACACAACACACGATCAACCAAACGAAGATCTGCTTTTTGCTGATAAAGCTCATAATGGTACCTTACAAATACATCTTACTCAATAAATATTTTTCTGGTGACAGGCGAATACACTGCCCGGGAATGCATAAAATATTCTCTCTGCCGTCAAATAGAAGCATACCGCGACACTATTGTTTATTCTTCAGTATATGTCAAATCAGATGGTTAATCTATTACGCACATATCTTTGAAAAATGACCAATTAGAGACAATTTTTATAAAAGTAAACAACAATTTTTGAAAAATAGTAAATGATCAATTGCGTTTTAACGCAATCAAAGCAAAGCTTGCACCACAGGGAAAAGATATTTTTTTAATTATTGATATTTCCAGGTATGTGATGAATTCCAAAATTTTATTTATTACCGGATTAATACTTATGTCATATTCTGGTATTTCATCATCCGGTACTGTTTGGCTTTTATCCGGATAGATTAATTTACGCAGAAAGAACATGGGAATCAATGTCAAATAAAACCCTGATATATACAAAATTTCGAATCCGGCTTTTTCGAAACTTTTTGTTAATTTTTTTTTTGAATACCGCCTTTTATGAGACGCCATGGCATCTGAACCGCCCCACAGCCATTGATGGGCAGGGACAGTGCATACCACCATTCCATTAGGTTTCAGCATTGAATGGATAATCTCCAGTGCCCGGATATCCTCATCAAAATGTTCAATAACATCAAAAATTGAGATAACGTCAAAATGCTCTGAAAAAGGTGGATTGAAAAGGTCAAATTGGTATAAATCTGTTATGCCAAGTTTTTTCGCATATTCCAGGCCGTTTCGATGTATCTCCCCTGCGGCAACGGAATAACCGCAGTCAGCAAGCATTTTTGCCATGAACCCTGTCCCCGCACCCAGATCCATGATTAACGAATTCTTATCTACATATTTATTAAAAAGATTCCTGATTAATAACGCTCTGTTTTTAAACCAGAAATGAATCCGCTCATATTGATAAAGACCATCCAATCCCTTACTTTCATAATCTTTATAGTCTGACTGGATCTCGGGATTAAAAAAGAAAATGCCATCAGTTTTGCATGCTTCAAAATTGCATTTCGTGCAAACCAGATTGTCATTTTTCAGCACCATGTTACTGCCGCATTTAAAGCAAATTACCATACAAACCTTCTATCCCAATCTATCGATCATACTCCAACAATATACCATTTCACCGAAATTCTTCTATAAACCCAGTGCCCTCGACATCCTTACCATATGTGCATAAGCAGGTTCGTTTTTAAGATGATGATAATCAAAAAAATCAGTCTCCTTAAAACCATACTCATCCGGATTATATGATCCGTAAACACGAATATTATTTTTGCGGGCTGTTTCCAAATAGTACGTTTGCGCATCTATTAATGCCGGACAATCGCTGGCATATTTCTTGAATACCATCGGATGATATGGCGGGAACCAGAATATAACATCAGCTCCCGATTCTTTCAGGCTTTTAACCAATGATTCAAACCCATGCTTCATTGCAGCATCCAGGTGTGTTCGGGTGCACCCTGTTAAAAATTTACGAATATATTTTTCCGCCTCTTCACGGGCTTGTTGCTTTGTCGCTTCATTATATCTTTTTTCCCATTTTCGAGAACCGTCGCACAGGATAATACTCAGATCATTGTTATTCAAATTCTTCGCAACATAATACCTTTTATCCAGGGGTCCTTTCATATCAAAATACGCGCGCATGCTCGATTGAAAATAACTGAATGACAGGATCTCAAATGCGAAATCGTAATAATGCTTCGCCATTGACGTTACATATAATAATTTATTTCGTTTTACTAAATATAAGCCATCAAGATCAGCATGGCGTGCCGGCTGATAGGCAAAAACGAGCGAAGGATCGAGAGCGAATATAACCGTTTTATATTGAAGTCGATTTCTCTGTAACAATTCATGGATGGCGATTAAATTGCTGAGACTGGCCGAGCTGACTGAAAAATTATGGAAGGTTTTCCCGGGAAAACTGCTTGAACTGATCGGCATTGCCCGGCTTGAACCCATAACGATAATATCAAATTTTTCCGCGGTATTATTAATATAATTGATAAGGATCTTTCCTTCTGTGAACCCCATGGTCAGGGCAACATGCTTTCCTTCCAGCAGGAGACCGGCTATTTTTTTTTCATAGCCATGGTATATATACGCCGGATCTATAATATAATTCGTAATAATGACCATCGCCATAATCGGCGCAAAATATAAAATTTTTCTGGTAAGTTTCATACACCCGCAATTAAAAATTGAAATAAATGAATTTCGATTGTTCAAAAACACCGAAAAACACAATGGAAAGCACCACCACGTAGTAAAGGCCCCACCGCATTAAATCCTTTTTCTGTGTAAATGGATGCCTGCACTTGTCATGTTCTTGAATGAAATCAAGCAGAACCAGCATGAGAATTGATAGTATCATCAATAAAAAATCATAAAAAGAGAATCCCACCATTATGTTGCCGAGATTCCATTTGAACATATTTTTTATAAAATCAGCGGCTTTTGTTAATGAGTCAGCCTTAAAAAATATCCACGCAAACGCGGCAAGATTAAATGTAACAATGATTGACCATAACGACATGATTGAATCAGCGGCAGCTTTAATCGTACCATTTTTTTCAGCTCCGATAATTCTGAATATTCCCTGTTTGAGTCTTGTTCTCACCGGCATGGTGGCATGGCTGAATAAAAGAAAAGCCCCGTGGACCCCGCCCCACACCACAAATGTCCAGTTCGCCCCGTGCCATAGGCCGCTGAGGAGAAACACCGCCATTACATTGAAATATCTGCGGGCGGCACTTACCCTGTTCCCGCCCAGCGGAATATACAGGTAGTCACGGAACCATGTTGACAGTGAAATATGCCACCTGCTCCAGAATTCCTGCATCGTTTTCGAGAAGTATGGCCTCCTGAAATTATCCATGCCTTCATATCCCAGAATTTTCGCGGACCCGATGGCGATATCCGAATATCCTGAAAAGTCGCAATAAATCTGGATTGTAAAAAAATAGGCGGCCAGCAGGAGCGAGAGCCCCTCGATAGATGCCGGGCTGGCGAATACCTTATCGACATACAGGGCCAACCGGTCGGCTATTACCAGTTTTTTAAAAAACCCCCACGCCATAATTTTTAATCCGTCAGTGATCCTCTGGTAATCGTAGGAGAATTGTTTTGTTACCTGGGGCAAGAAAGTCGTTGATCGTTCAATGGGCCCTGCGAGCAGTTGAGGGAAAAAGCTCACGTAAAGGGCGAAAATACCGAAATGTCGCTGCGGCTCAATCTTCTTCCGATATACATCGATTATATAGCTTACCGATTTAAAGATATAGAAGGAGATCCCGATGGGCATTAGCAGTTTAACTTCACCGATCGGATGGGATATATGGAGATAACCGCTCAGGGCCTGCAAATTTACACTGATAAAGCCGGCATATTTAAAAACGAGTATAAGGCCGAGATTAGCCGTTATGCTTATTCCCAGCACATATTTATCATACCTGCTCCATCGCCGCATCAGGAGCCCAGCGGCATATACGATGGCGGTACTGGTTAAAAGAATGGTAAGCGTCAAATTAACCCCATCTTGAAATTTTAAATATAATCCGGTATCCTCCGGTATTCAAAGAACAAGGAGGATGCCATGAAGAATACACGATCAAGCACCAAAGGCCGGTCATTCTG
>Ga0116145_1003205_pt1 | contig 13954 bp, 10 predicted proteins | sample AD_JPNHG1_MetaG_FD_89747 | JGI IMG/M metagenome (GOLD analysis project Ga0116145, IMG submission 89747) | Active sludge microbial communities of municipal wastewater-treating anaerobic digesters from Japan - AD_JPNHG1_MetaG | ecosystem: Engineered > Bioreactor > Anaerobic > Digestate | place... | reverse complement strand
GGGGGCTGCTCGAAGGCTTCGCCGGTCGAATGGGGGCTCTGTTCGCTTGTCCGACCATCGAAAGCGCTCGTCGCGCACCCCATGCCCTCTACGACTGAAAAATGACTTTGGGCAACAGCCCGTATAGACCTGACCCTCTCATGCTCCCTTGATTGTTGACAAATGAATCCATTTACGTCTTAATTGTTGAATCCGGCAAATAGGGAGTTATCCATGGAGACACACAGGGGTGAATAATTACGGCGCTCCCCGTGAGAATCTCTGTTCGGTCGGTCATCGTCGCCAAACCTTTTCAACGTACCTGTGGATAGCTTTTTTTACACAGACCTTAACTCTCGGAATCGAATTGTTAGAAGCGGATACAGGAAATAGAATCAAGTTCATGACAGCGAGTTCAGAAAGGAGGGAATAAAGGGATGAAAAAGCTTGCATTTGTGTCAGCGTTTCTGCTTGTGGTGAGTTTCGCAGGGGGAGCCCAGGCATTCACCGTTACCACTTACAACAACTATACCAGTTTCATCGACGCGGTCTTGTCAGCAGGCTCGTCACCTGTATTGGAAAATTTTGAAGATGCGATCTTACAGCCCGGCTTCAGCATCTCCGAGATTGGCGGTGCCGGCGTGATTCAATACGGCGTCTACAAGAATACTGTCGATAAGGATATACCTCGCTATCAACTTTTCAATTACGCGTCGGGGATGATTGGCTTTGGCGGCTGGTTTGATCTGAAAAATCCGGGCGGCCCCGGAACGGGAATCAATATGTACATCGATGACGACGGAACCTTTGTCATGTCCATTCCCACTACGGCCGCAGGTGAGTTCTATGGTTTTCTCGTCCATTTCCTCACTGAAGGATCTTTCACGTCGGTAAGACTTGAGGATGCCGGCATCGGCACCGCTGTTCAGGAGACCTACTATGCCGTCGACGTCGCCTTTGTTCCGTATACCGTCATCCCTATCCCTGCTGCCGCATGGCTTCTGGGTTCGGGTCTGCTGGGGCTGGCAGTCATCCGCCGGCGAGTGAGGAGTTAGCCCGAAGTGCACACTGAAAACTGGACACTCGCCACTTTGTGGCGCTAAACCTTGAACACCGCGCCAGCGGTCACGTTGAACATAGCAGGCAGGGCTTTTGTCCCTGCCTTTTCTTTGGGGGATTGCGGGGTCAGGTCTTGCCTTTTGCCTTTACGCAGAATAACCGGCGCCGTCATCGAGGCTGCTCACGGAAATTCAAGGGGTTGGCTAATTTCATGGCCAGCCCCTTTCTCGTTTGAGTCCATAGAGGTGTCCATCGTTCACGGAACAAGCCTCTCCAGTTCGCCGTCAGTGACCGGGCTGTGGCGCCTCAGGGCACGAAGGAATAACTTCAAGGCCGTTGAGAGGCCTTCGGGGCAAAGAGTCGGCGACTCCGACAGCCCTTCGTGCAACGACAAAATCATGGAAGGGAGTTCCGCAATCAGGTTCCGGGAAAAATGGGAGTCCGGAAATCAAGACCCGTGAATTTTTTCAGCGATTCTGATAAAGGATAATCACGTTGTACGGAGTCGCAGGGATTTTGAACGTTCATGTGCCGGGCAAGGTAGATGATGGCGTCCTCGAAACCGAAAAAGAACCGCCCCCCTGTAAAAGGCCGCAAGACTTCCGCCCGACGGCTTGATGTCTCGCGGACCAAGCTGAGTGAGCGGGTGAAGGAACTCACCTGTCTTTACGGCATCGCACAGATCGCCTCGAACCCTGATCTTCCGATGGAACGGAAGCTCGCGGATATCGCACGGATACTGCCTCCTGCCTGGCAGTATCCCCGTCGGGCCGGCGCCAGGATTACCATCGACGGACAGGTCTTCCAGAGCCCCGGCTTCCGGCATGGGGCACGCCGGCAAACCGCCGCCATCCGCATCGGGGGCAGGAACAGGGGCACTGTGGAAGTTCATTACCGGGACGGACGCAGCCTTCCGCAGGTGAATCCGTTTCTTGATGAAGAGCAGAACCTGATTGATAATATCGCAGGACAGGTCGCCTTTATGATCGAGCATGAAGAAGCCAGGTCTGCAAAGGCCGAACTCCGGGAACAGTTGATCAGGGCCGACCGCCTGGCCGCCATCGGGCAACTTGCCGCCGGCGTGGCTCACGAGCTCAACGAGCCCCTGAACACGATTCTGGGTCTGGCTCAGCTTGTCCGGAAAATGCCCGGCCTGCCGGCCCAGTCGCTTGAGGATCTCGACAAAATCACGGAAGCTTCCCTTCACGCCCGCAGCATCATCCGGGAACTCCTGATTTTCGCCCGCCAGGGCGAACCCGGAAGAGCCCAGGTCAACCTGAACCGCATCATCATGGATGAACTGGCGCTGTTTGAGGCGTTATGCGGCAAATCCTGTGTGGAACTCAGACGCATCGTCGCACCGGATCTGCCCGAGATCACAGCGGACAAATCGCAGATTCGGCAGGTCATCTCCAACCTGGTTGTCAATGCCCTGCAGGCCATGCCCGACGGGGGTGTGCTCACGCTTCAGACCTTCTTCGACGCCTCGAGGGTATACCTGGCGGTCGAGGACAACGGGATCGGTATGAGCCCGGAAGTCAAGGAGAACGCGTTCATGCCCTTCTTTACCACGAAAGATGTCGACCAGGGCACCGGTCTCGGACTATCGGTCGTCCACGGCATCGTGTCTTTGCACAAGGGGGAGATACGCGTCGAAAGCGAGCAAGGCAAAGGATCCCGTTTTTTGGTGACCTTTCCCCTGCGGCAGAAAACCGCGCGGGAGGAAGAACCGAAATGAATGCTCCCCGGAACCACAGCATTCTGGTTGTGGATGACGCACCCACCGCGCTCAATATCATTCAGCGCAACCTCGAGTCGAAGGGCTATCGGGTCTTTACGGCCTCCAATGTCACAGATGCCGTGAAGATTCTGGAAAAAGCCCCCATCAACCTCGTCATCACGGACTATAAAATGCCCAGGATCAGCGGCCTCGACCTGGTACGGCACATACGGGAGAATTTTTATAAGACCGAGGTGATCATGATCACCGGCTATGCCTCCGTCAAGGGCGCCGTCGAGGCCGTAAAAATGGGGGCGGAGGAATACCTTCCGAAACCCTTTACCGATGGTGAGCTTTTCTCCGCCGTGGAGAGAGCGCTCAATAAACAGGCACTGAGAAAGGTCGTGATGGCCGAGAAGCCCCGCGAGGCACCCGCACCCCACGGCATCATCGGCAAATCGAAGTCCGTCCGAAAAATGCTGGCGGAGATTGAGAAGGCTTCCAAATCCTCCGCCACGGTGCTCGTGCTGGGAGAGAGCGGCACCGGCAAGGAACTGGTCGCCCGGGCCATTCACTACAGCAGCAGCCGGGCATCGGCCCCCTTTGTTCCCGTCAACTGCGGGGCGATCCCGGAAAAGCTTCTAGAAAGCGAACTCTTCGGTTATGTGAAAGGGGCCTTTACAGGCGCCCACGAGTCCCGTGCGGGGTTCTTCCAGACGGCCGACGGCGGGACCATCCTGCTCGACGAAATCAGTGAGATGAATTCCTCCATGCAGGTGAAGCTCCTCAGGGTGCTCCAGGACAAACAGGTCTGTATGATCGGCGCCAGGAAGACCCAGAAGATCGATGTCCGAATTATCGCTTCGAGCAATAAAGATCTGAGAGGGCTGGTCCATCAACGTATCTTCCGCGAGGATCTGTTCTTCCGGCTGAACGTCATCACGATCGTAGTACCTCCTCTGAGAGAGCGGCGGGAAGATATTGCCGTGCTGATCGCCCATTTTGCCGGAAAATTCGCCGAAGAGCTCGGGAAGAGCGCTCCCGTCTTTTCGGACGAGGTCGTGAAGAACCTCATGGGTTACTCGTGGCCGGGAAATATCCGGGAACTCGAAAACCTCGTCCAGCGCCTCATCGTCATGACCGATGGTCGGAAGGTAGAGATGCCCGACCTGCCGTCGGTCATGCGTTTTTCCGCCATGTCGGGATCGGTTCCGTTCCGATCGCTTGCCGAAGAGGAAACCGCCTATATCCGGAGGGTCCTGGCAAGTGTCGGCGGCAATAAATCACGTGCGGCGGAGATCCTGCGCATCGATCGCAAAACTCTCCGGGACAAACTGAAGCTCAAAAACGACAGAACAACCGAAACGGGAAAGAAAGGCGGATAAACAGGCTTTATGGGGAATTCCTCACCGGTTGAAGAAAAATTCCCCAGTCGATGATTGTTTTCCCGTGCCTGGATTGAAGGCATCATCAACCCCCGTGCCGCTCTGCCTTCTTTATTCATCCTTCAAATTCAATGACTTCCTTCCGGTCCCCTGAACGGATCATTAAAGCACGCCCCCATGGCGTGAAGTTTGCCTCTGGCAGGGGTACAAAAAGCAGGAGGACGTCATGGGCAAGGATCCATGCGGGTTGTGTTTGAACTGCGCGCATTTCCCTGATTGTTCACTCACGCCCAAGAAAGGCGGCTTACGGGGTGTCCGATATTGTGAGGAATATGAAGCCGTTCATCCCCGATCTGCCGTTCCAGCGCCCGGAATTTCTCCCGAAGGGCCTGTTCGGTTACCCGCCTCCAGAGTCCTGGGTCTCTGCAGCAACTGCGACAACTATCCGACATGCAGCTTCCCGAAGCCGGAAGCAGGCGTCTGGCACTGCGAGGAGTATCGATAGGTGAAATGTAAGCGGCCTGGAAACAAGATCTTCCGCCGGGAAAGGAATAAAAATGAACTCCGAAGAAATCGAAAAAATTGTTGAACACCATACGGGCAGGCAGGGATCGATCATGACGATCCTCGAGGATATCCAGAGTAAATTTCACTATCTGCCGGAAGAAGCCTTGAGGATCGTCGCCCACCGGACCGGGCGCAGCCTTGTGGACATTTACGGAGTCGCAACTTTTTACAAGGCCTTCAGCCTGAAACCCCGCGGGAAGCACCTGATTTCCTGTTGTCTTGGGACGGCCTGCCATGTCCGGGGCGGTCAGGCCATTGCCGAGGAATTCCAGCGGCAACTCCATGTCGCGGCGGGTGAAACAACCGCCGATAACGAAATTACTTTTGAAACGGTTAACTGTCTCGGGGCATGCGCGCTGGGTCCCATCGTCGTCTCTGACGGCCATTATTCCGCGAACGTAAACGCAAGAAAGGTCGGGCAAATCATCCGGCAGACAAAAGCCGGAGTGTACAGAACCAGCGGGGACTCGACCCACGACACATTTCCGCTGGAGGTTTCCTGTCCTCATTGCCGTCGAAGCCTTCTGGACAATGAAAATCGTCTCGGCGGTTATCCTTCCGTACGGATCCGGGTCTCCGCGGAAGATCGGAGCGGATGGGCCAGGTTTTCGTCCCTGTATGGAAACTTCGTCAAACGGTACGAGATCGATGTTCCTGAGAATGCAATGGTCGCGCTTTTCTGTCCCCATTGCAGTTCAAATCTTCAGGGCGACGGCCGTTGCGTGCAATGCAATGCCCCCATGGCCGATGTGAGAGTAAACGAAAAAGGCAGTGTTCTCAGCATCTGCACTCGTAAAGAATGCAGCGGGCACATGCTCGATCTCAACGGGACGACAAAATAAGAACAGGTATGAGTATGAAGAAACTTGCATCCATAGACGAATTCACGGCCATGCAGACACAACTTGTTGCGGATGTTCGTGGGGATATTCCAACCATCGTCATTTCTGCGGGCACCTGCGGCCGGGCTAGCGGTGCGAACGCTTTAATCCGCGCTGCAGAAAAAGAGCTTCTTCAGAAGAACCTCACGGACAGGATTCGCCTGCGCATGACAGGCTGCCACGGGTTCTGCGCCATGGAGCCCTCTGTCCTCGTGGAGCCCGGGCGGACCTTCTATCCGAGGATCAGCCCGGACGACATGGTGACGATTATTGACGCAACAGCGAGAGGTACCGTTGCCGCCGAGTTGCTTTACGTCGATCCCGAAACAGGAAAAACCATCGAGCAACAGGACGAGATTCCTTTTTTCAAAAAACAGCTGCGAACCATCATGGGTCGAAACGAAAAGGTCGACCCGATCCGTATCCATGATTATATAGGAAACGGGGGGTATCTGCCTCTCGTCAAAGCCCTCTCCCGACGTGACCCGAAATTTGTTCTCGAGGAGATCATCGCATCCGGACTGAGGGGAAGGGGGGGAGCCGGGTTTCCGACGGGACAAAAATGGACACTTTTCGCTGCCCAGAGAAACAGCGGTGCAAAATACATCATTTGCAACGCCGACGAAGGCGATCCGGGTGCATACATGGACAGAAGCGTCCTCGAAGGCAATCCGCACAGCATCCTTGAAGGCATGCTGATCGGAGCTTATGCCACCGGTGCATCGGAGGGCATCATTTATATCCGCACCGAATATCCCCTGGCCATTCAACATCTGAACACCGCTCTTTCCCAGGCCCGGGAACTCGGCGTGCTCGGGGAAAACATCCTCGGGACCGGGTTCTCTTTCGACATAGGCATCGTAAAGGGCGCAGGCGCCTTTGTTTGCGGCGAAGAAACGGCATTAATTGCATCCATTGAGGGAAGAATGGGCGAGCCCCGGCAAAGGCCGCCCTTCCCCGTTGCGAAAGGCCTCAATGGAAAGCCGACGATGATAAACAATGTTGAAACATGGGCGAATATCCCCGTTATCATAGATGCCGGTGCGCGAGCTTTCACCGCGATCGGGACGGAGAAAAGCTCCGGAACAAAGATATTCAGCCTCGTGGGCAAGATCCGAAACACCGGACTCGTCGAGATTCCCATGGGAATGACCATCAATGAGGTTGTCCGAAATATCGGCGGCGGATCTGCGCGAAAAGGGAAGATCAAGGCCATCCAGACCGGTGGGCCGTCCGGCGGCTGCATACCGGCGTCGATGTTCGATCTGCCCATTGACTACGAGAGCCTGAAGAGTGTGGGCTCGATCATGGGCTCAGGCGGCATGATTGTCATGGACGACAACACCTGCATGGTGGACGTCGCCAAATACTTCATGAACTTTCTGAAAGACGAATCCTGCGGCAAATGCTTCACCTGCCGCAAAGGAACGCAGAGAATGCATGAAATTCTTGAGGACATCACGCTCGGCAGGGGCACGCCGGACCATCTGGGTCTTCTGGAGGAGCTGGCGCAAACGGTGAAAGACACCACCATGTGCGGCCTCGGCCAGACCGCATCGAACCCTGTTTTGAGTACGCTTAAATACTTCCGCGACGAATACAAGCGTCACATCGACGATAAGCGGTGCGACGCTTTTGTCTGCAAGCAACTGACGGGCGCTCCCTGCCAGGCCGCCTGTCCCGTCGACACGGAGCCGTGGCGATATGTGGCCATGATCGAGAAAGGCGACTACGAGGAAGCCTACAGGGTCATCCGCTGCGCCAACCCCTTTCCTGCGGTCAGCGCCCGGGTGTGCGACCGCAAGTGCGAAAGCCGGTGCAGTCTCGGCACAAGCGGCGGGGAGGCCGTCGCCATCCGCGCCCTGAAACGCTTCGTGACGGACCGGGTGAAGCCGTCGGTCTATAAACCCGTCATCGCGAAAAAGAAGAGGCAGAAGGTGGCCGTCATCGGTGCCGGGCCGGCGGGCATAACCGCCGCCCATTGTCTCTCTCTGTTGGGATACGGCGTGACGATCTTCGAGGCGGAAGACAGACCCGGCGGCATGCTGTCCTGCTCGCTGCCCGCCTACAGGCTGCCGAGGGATATTGTCGAGAAGGAAATCAAGACTCTCTTGAACAGGAACATCCAAATGCAATTCGGCCGCGTCCTGGGAAAGGACATGACCATCCACGACCTGTTCGTCGACAAATATGACGCGGTCTTTCTGGCCTTCGGCGCCCATGAAAGCATGCGCCTCGATCTCAAACATGAAGATGTCAGAGGCGTCTTCCCTTCCATAGAGTTCCTGAAGGCCTTCAACATGAGAGGGGAAGAACTTGCCCATGGACATGTGGGCGTCATCGGCGGAGGGAATTCGGCGGTGGATGCGGCGCGCGTCGCCCTGAGACAGAAAGATGTCACAAGCGTCTCCCTTTTTTACCGGCGCACGCGCGAAGAAATGCCCGCCTACGAAGAGGAAGTCGACGCGGCCCTGGAGGAAGGCGTGCGGATTGAAACCCTGATCTCACCCGTGAAAATCCTCGTCCGCCAGGAGGAAATCGAGGCGGCCGTCCGGGAAGGCGTCGAACTGGAAACTCTGGTTTCACCGATAAAAATACATTCCAGAAAAGGCCATCTGGTGGACATTGAATGCATCAGAAACCGGCTGGGCGAAGTGGATGCCACGGGAAGGCGCAAACCCGTGCCCATACCCGGAAGCGAATTCAAGGTCAAGCTCGACACGCTCATCGTGGCCATCGGTGAAAAACCGAAAAGCGAATTCCTGGCCTCCATGGGCTTGAAAATCGACAAGGGCGGCCGCGTTCAAGTGAACGTCAAAACCCTCGAAACCAACCTGAGAGGGGTGTTCGCCGGCGGTGATCTCGTGACGGGTCCGAATACCGTTATTGATGCGGTTGCCGCCGGGAAAAAAGCAGCAGAAAGCATCGACCGGTACCTGCAAAAGAAGCCCCTTGCCAAACCGGCAACACTGAAACTTCCCAGCGTCTACATCGAACCCGCACAAGTCGATGAATCGGAAGACAGGACGGGGGGCCGGGCCGTGAATCCCGCACTGACCCCTGCGGAGAGGATAAAAAATTTCCGGGAGGTAGAAATGGTCTTGCCTGAAAACGCAGCCCGAGCGGAGAGCAGTCGCTGCCTGCGCTGCGACCTGGCGTTTACGGAGAAATTGGCGATCGGGGTACCGCTGAAAATCGCCTCAGGAGGAGCACAACATGATTCATCTGAAAATTAACGGCTTGCCCGTCTCCGTTGAAAAGGGCACCACGGTCCTCGAAGCCGCACGGTATTTGGGTTTTCCCATTCCGACACTGTGCCACAAAGAGGGGCTCACCCCCTACGGCGCCTGCAGGCTCTGCGTGGTCGAAATCGGCGAGGCTCCGAACACAAGGCTTGTTTCATCCTGTACCTATCCCGTCGAAGAGGGGCTTTCCGTGCGCACCGCCTCGGAGCGCGTGATGAAGGCGAGACGAATGATCATCGAGCTTCTGCTGGCGTCCTGTCCGCAGTCCAAAGTGATCCAGGACATCGCATCGGCCCACAATGTCCGGCAGCAGCGGTTCCGGCAGGAACACGAAGACTGCATTCTTTGCGGATTGTGCGTGCGCATGTGCAAAGAACAGATGATCGCCGGGGCCATCGGATTTCGCGGCCGCGGACAGTCGAGAAGCATCGGAACGCCGTTCGATATCAAATCCGAGGTCTGCCGGCTCTGTGGCGGCTGTATGGAGGTCTGTCCGGCCTGCCAGGCCCGGTGCACCTTTAACGAACCGGACAGGGCGATCTGCGGCGCCTGTGCGAACCTGAGCCCGCCCTGCATCGAGAAGGAATCGTTCCACGATCTGATGTGCTACATGACGCCCTGCGTGGCATGCGAAATGAAGAAATGACCAAATCCAGAAAGGAGCATCACATATGTCCTTTTCGAGAATCAACACATCCAGCGCAACACTCACGAAGAACAGAACGGAAGAGTCCATCACGCCGTCGTCGGGCATGTGCGTGACGTGCATTGACGGCTGCATCGGTATGTGTGAGATAGGAAAATCCGCATACCGCGGCCATGAGGTCATCTATCCTCAGCCCTTCGGCGTGATCACCACGGCAGCGGAAAAAAGCTATCCCGTCGATTATTCGCATTTTAACATCATGGGAACAGTCGTCGGAGCGCACGGCATCGAAGCCGACAGCGACAAGGCGATCTTCCCGGCCGTCAATCTTGAAGTGGTTATCGGCCACGATAAAGGCATCAAGTTCCGTCTCCCCTGGCTGATTTCCGGCATCGGTTCCACCAACATCGCCAAAAACAACTGGGAGGGACTCGCCATTGGTTCCGCCCTTGCGGGAACGGGCCTGACCATCGGCGAGAATGTCGTCGGCATGGATCCCGAAGCCGTGTTCGAAAAGGGCAAAATCGTGAACACCGCGGATTTGAAGCGCCGGGTCAAGCTCTATACGGATTATCAGAAAGACGGCTACGGAGCAATCATTGTGCAGGCCAATCTGGAAGACGGCCGTCTGAAGGTTCAGCAGTATGCCATTGAAAAACTTGGGGTTCAATGTGTCGAACTCAAATGGGGCCAGGGCGCCAAGGACATCGGCGGAGAGGTGAAAATCAAGGATTTGAAAAGGGCCCAGATGCTCCAGGACCGCGGTTACATCGTTCTGCCGAACCCTCATGATCCCAGCGTGATCAAAGCCTTTGAAAAGGGTACCTTCAAAGAGTTTGAACGACATTCCCGTGTCGGCATGGTGACTGAAGAAGGTTTTGCCGAAACCGTCGAAGGGCTGCGCAAGGCCGGGGCAAAATATATCTTTCTCAAGACGGGAGCCTACCGTCCCGCCGATCTGGCCCGGGCCATCGCCTTTGCCTCGAAGTACCGGCTGGACCTGCTGACCGTGGATGCCGCCGGCGGCGGCACCGGCATGAGCCCGTGGCGGATGATGAACGAATGGGGCGTCCCGCCGGTGGAACTGCACACCCTTGTTTATCAGTACGCCGGAAAGCTGGCAGAAAAGAAAAAATACCTGCCGGCCATCGCCGTCAACGGCGGATTCACCTTCGAAGATCAGATTTTCAAAGCCCTGGCCATGGGTGCGCCCCATGTAAAAATGGTGGGCATGGCGCGGGCCCCCATTGCGGCGGCCATGGTCGGAAAAACCATCGGGCAGACTATCGAGGCACAACAGATCCCCGTTTACATTGAGCGCTTCGGCAATTCCAGAGACGAAATTTTCGTCACCGCCGGCGAGCTGCGCCATGAACTGGGGGATAAGGAATTCGAAAAACTGCCCACCGGCGCCATCGGGCTCTACACGTATTACGAACGACTGGCCCAGGGACTGCGCCAGTTCATGGCCGGGAGCAGAAAGTTTTCCCTCGAGCATATCAGCCGCAATGACATCGCCGCCCTCACGCCCGAGGCGGCGCGCATCAGCGGGATAGATTATATTATGGATGTCGACAAGGAAGAGGCATCTCGTATCCTCAATATCTAAATCGATCCGGAACGGATTCCCGAGCGATTGAAGTCGATGATTCGTTTCCACCGAGGGGACGTTTGATTCTTCCGTACATCGGCGGACAGGTTAACTTCGCTCAATGTCGAAGCTCTCCGTGGACGGGGCAGGAATGACGGCTACGGGTTATTTCCATTCCTTTTGTGGAAACGACCCTGAAGGCTTTGTCCTCCCCGCTCTGATCCAGCATATCCGAGTCGCCGTGCAGGACGCGAGGGGCATTCGCTTTGTCGGTGAAGAAGTTGTTTATGGGCCGCGGCCGCCGCAGGAACTCCCTGGGGTACCTCTCAACGAGGTTGGTCGTCCGGAGCGACACCCGCCGTTCCTTCGGGAAGTCGAAGAAGGTCAGGCATGCCGCCGGAGACCGGTCCAGGGAAGCGACTCCCGAAGGGGCGTAAAACACGTCTCTCATGTCCGCAGCCGTCTTCGCCTCGAACGCCCGGGGCGCCTTTTTTCCTGCCCGGAGAATTCCAGCAAGATTTTTTACACTGCGGACTCCCCCACAACACCGTCTTCATCCATTGGACATCGCTGGACAGGCAGGCGGAAAGGTTTTATACTGACCTGGCGATACCCGGTCAAATATTACAAAGACAATTTTGGAACGGAGGCACACATGGCAGAGGAAAAAGGATTGAATAAACCGGTAAAATTGAAAGCGGATCTGGCGGAATTGCTGGGCGTTGAATCTCTCCCCCGCACCGAGATAAACAAGAGATTGTGGGATTACATCAAGGCAAACAAGCTTCAAACCACATCGGTCAACGGCAAACCCGAAAATGCCGGCAAGTACATCGTGGCTGACGCGAAGTTGATCAAGATATTCAACAACACTAAAATCAAAAGCAAGACAGGCAAGGTAACCGATTTGACGAACCTGAAAGAAGGTCAGACCATCGATATGATGCAAATGGCGTCCGTTGTCAGTGCCAATATTGAATAGAATAAAACCATCCATGACTCATCTGAAAATGTTCCGGTCTGGCCAAGGATGAACAAGAAGAGGCCGGCAGCAAACCGGGCAGGAATTATCGTCAGGCCCGGGGCCAAGTTCGTCGGGTGGATCGGAAATGCGGATGAGGGAGGCGGGGGCATCACCGCCGAGGACATCGAAAGAGGGCCCTATGTCGACCCGTTCGATGACCACGGGATGGACGAAGAAAAGAACCGGCTCTTAGCGGAATACTGCAAGGAGATATTTGAAAAGGAATTGAACGGCGGGATCGCCGATGAGTCGGCATGTCTGAAGACAAGGGATTTGAAGACTTTTATTGATTGATCTCATGTGGATTTCCACAGCATGGCGATTGATCGTTGCGACGAAGATCTCCTGATGAGTACTTGACCGGATCAGAAGGGCCCGATCGGTATAAACCCCTTCCCGAAACATGGAATTTCCCCACTTTGCCGCTCATGTGATTTTTCAACTGCTAAACATGGATGTCGGAATCACGGAATACGAGGGAGAAGATGAACACGGACACAGCTGATATTCTCATCCACCTGATCGTGGCTATGGTGGCGGGGGGCTTGATCGGTCTCGAGCGAAGCTATTATGGACGGCCTGCGGGATTTCGCACCCACACGCTGGTCTGCATGGCTTCCAGTCTGCTTATGCTTGTGACCATATACCAGCGGGACTGGTTCCCCGCGGGCATAATCGAAACGGTGCGAATCGACCCGACTCGAATGGCCCAGGGGATCATGACAGGCATCGGATTCCTCGGCGCAGGCGTGATCATGAAGGAAGGGGCGTCGATTCGAGGCCTGACGACCGCTGCATCCATCTGGATCACGGCGGCCATCGGGATCCTTGCAGGAGTCGGTTTTTACATCGCGATGATCGCTGTGACCATTCTGACGCTGGCCACTTTGACCCTGTACCGTTTCGTGGAGCAACAACTCCCGATGCTCGTTTATGTCCATACGTTCATCCGTTTTCGCCGGGAGCATGCGATGACCGAACCTCAGGTGCGGTCACTGATACTCGAAAAAGGTTTTCGCATCTCAAAACTGTGTTGTGCCGTCACCCATGAAAGGCAGTTTCTCGAATATGACCTGGTCATCAACACCCGCAAGGAAGAAAACATGCATCGCCTGACGCAAAGCCTGGAAAAGAACAGTGAGGTCATCGAATTTCGGGTTTCCCCCACGAGGGATTGATATTTTTGGGAACAAATCATCCATTGTGGGTTTTTTGTTCTACCGAGACAGGACGGGCGGTGCGGGGTATGACAACAATCGAGTGGAGTTCGTTCAGGTCTACCCGAAATCCGGCAAAAACGAGTGCAGAAACCGGTTTAGAAAATAATGAATCAGAGAAAGAGGGTCAGAAATGGCCCCTTTTTTCGTCAAGGATCCTGCCGGATTAAGGAGGGGAATTCACTCAACAGGTGATTCGGAAAAATCGCATCATCGATTTCTTCGGCCTGAAGCGAAGCATCGTCGCTCTCCTGGCCATGGTGATCCTTGTAGGGCTCGGCGAACGCCTGGCCGATCGTTTCCTGCCCATCTACCTGCTGGCCCTGGGCGGCGGGATCCTGTCCATCGGACTCCTCAACGGCATGCAGAACCTGCTGTCGGCGCTTTACTCCTACCCCGGTGGCTACCTGAGCGACCGTCTCGGCTACAAGAAAGCGCTGGTCGTTTTCAATCTGGTCGCCATGTTTGGCTACCTCATCGTTATCCTGTTTCCCTACTGGCAGGCGGTGATCCTGGGGGCCGTGTTTTTCTTATCATGGTCCGCGATCTCGCTTCCGGCGACCATGAGCCTGGTTTCAAGGGTCCTGCCGGAGAACAAACGGACGATGGGCGTGACCATGCACTCCCTGGTCCGGCGGTT
>Ga0116145_1003199_pt1 | contig 13976 bp, 7 predicted proteins | sample AD_JPNHG1_MetaG_FD_89747 | JGI IMG/M metagenome (GOLD analysis project Ga0116145, IMG submission 89747) | Active sludge microbial communities of municipal wastewater-treating anaerobic digesters from Japan - AD_JPNHG1_MetaG | ecosystem: Engineered > Bioreactor > Anaerobic > Digestate | place... | reverse complement strand
TGGCTCTGGTTCAGAAACCCGGCTCCCCATCCGTCCACCCACCAGGCGCGGTATTCTTGTCCCCCCAACGGCTCCGGCGCCGCCCACAGGAGCATGGCGGCGGCCAGCCCGGCCGCCGCGTCGCGCCAGCGCGGGCGGTTATGGCGCAGTGAGCCGGGGGAATTCGCTGGGGTTTGATGGGAGGGGGTCATCGGGGAGGTCACGGCTTTGAACTTGATTGTGAAATGGTACTGCATATCCGGACGCGCACCCGGCTGTCCGCGCCGTTCGCCCGGTTTCCTCCATAATAAACCGCATTGAGTCCCCTCCAATCAAGCAAAAAGGATGGAAAAAAGGACCCCGGGCGCGCCCAGGCGCGGCTGCCAGCCGAAATCCATTCCCGTGGAGCACCGGCACAGGGTAAAAGCCCCGCCGCAGTCTGGGAAGGTGGCTGGAGGGGCCGCCGACAACAACGCGGGCGAATTTGACTTTCAAACCGCGCGGCTTTTGGTTCAATCGCCGAAAGCGAAAATTATGAAAAGGATGCTTTTTTGGGCGCTCACCACCGTCTTGGCCCTGGGCGCCTGGGCGCAAACCAACGTGGTGTTTCACCGGACGGAGGACGTCATCTACGGGCGGAAGTTTGGCACCGCGCTGACGCTGGACGTGTTCCAGCCCGCCAATACCAACGGTGTCGGAATCATCCTGATGGTCAGCGGGGGGTGGTTTTCCGCCCACGAATCCATCAATCCGGCTTTTTTCCGCCCTCTGCTGAACCGGGGTTACACGGTTTTTGCCGTGGTGCATGGGTCGCAGCCCAGGTTCGTCATCAGCGAAATCGAGCAGGACATCCACCGCGCCGTCCGGTTCATCCGCCACCATGCCGCGCGCTACGGGGTGGACCCGGGCAAGCTGGGCATCATGGGCGGGAGCGCCGGGGGGCATCTTTCCCTCATGATGGCCACCAAGGGCGGGCCGGGGAAACCCGACGCCAAGGATGCGGTGGACCGCGAAACCAGCGCGGTGCAGTGCGTCGCCTGTTTCTTTCCGCCGACCGATTTCCTCAACTACAGCCAGCCGGGCGAGGACGCGGTGGGGGTGGGCACCTTGGAAGCATTCAAGCCGGCATTCGGCCCCCGCGCCGACTCGGCTGAGGAGCGGCAGAAACTGGGCCGGGAGATTTCGCCGATCTACTTCGTGCACTCCAACATGCCGCCGGTGCTGATTGTGCATGGCGACGCGGACAAGTTGGTGCCGATTTACCAAGCCCGGCAGTTCGTCAAACGCTGTGAGGAATTCGGCGCCAAAGCCAGACTGGTTGTTCGCGAGGGCAAGGTGCACGGCTGGCCCGACATGGGAAAGGACCTCGAACTGTTCGCGGATTGGTTCGATGAGCACCTGCGCGGACTTCCGTCCAGGCCCGCGGGCTCGTGAACGGCGCCTTTGAATGAAAAACTCCCGGAACCCATGAGCGACCCATTCCACATTCGAAGCGCAGACCTTGCCAGCCGCCGGCAGTTCCTCTTGCAGGCGGGGGCGACGGTTCTGGCCGCGGCGGTTGCTCCAGCGGCGGCTCTTCCGGACGGGCGGCCGGCGGCCGCGTCGGGGACGACCATTCTGGATTTCGAACGCAAGCTCAAGCGGATGCGGTTCGAGCACTACCGCCATCCGCCGGTGGACATTCTCAAAGAAGGTTTCCGGCCTGTGGGCGGCAAAATTGCCGACTTCGCCACGGCGCGGCACCGGGGGCGCGACCATTTCTTTTACATTGAGCGCCGCCTGCAGGAAGGCACCCCGTTTTATCCGGGGCATGAAATCTACTTTGGCCACGCGTCCACTGCGGATTTCTTCGAGTGGGAAGTGCATGACCCGGTGATGCTGGTCCGGCCGGGCACGTGGGAGGAAGCGCACGTATGGGCCCCCTGCATTTTGGCGGAGAAGGCTGAGTTTATCATGGCCTACACCGGCCTGAACCGGCACTTGTCGCAGGACATTGGGCTGGCTTCCAGCCGGGACCTTTTCGAATGGAAACGCTGGCCCGGGAATCCGCTTTCGCCCTGTCGCAACGCGGTTTGGGCGGCGTGGTGGGACGACGACATTGCCAGTTGCCGCGACCCGCACTTGTTTCGCCACGAGGGCCGGGTGTGGATGGTTTACACCGCCAACACGCGCGAAGGGGCGGCCTGTCTGGCGCTGGCAAGCAGCCGGGATTTCAAGCGCTGGAAGGACCACGGGCCGATTATCACCGGGCCGACCTCGGGGTATGAACCGAACCTGGGAGGCGGCCATCTTCAAGGCAGCTTCGAATCGGCCAACCTGTCCTTCCGCGAAGGCCGCTGGCTGCTGCTAACCAAGGCGCCGATCCGGGACGCGACCGTGCGGACCTGGGCGGCTGCGAGCGACCGCTTTGAGAGCTTCCGCCTCGACCAGATGTGGCCCTTTTGGAGGGACGCCATTGGCATTGAGGTGGTCCGCGACCGGGGGACGCGCTCCTTGCTGGCGGGAATGGCGGGCGGCTACCTGCGCTTCGCCGAGGTGGACTGGGCCGAGACTCGTCCCTCAGCCCGGGAGATCAAGGACCGCGAAACCTTGGCCCGGTGGAACTCGGTTTGAGCGCACGAAAAAAGGGGTGGAAAAGCAAATGGCGCACCCATCAGGAGTTGAACCTGAAACCTTCTGATCCGTAGTCAGATGCTCTATCCAATTGAGCTATGGGTGCCCCAAATCCATGGTTAAACTACAAGCTGGGGTCCGGGCGCGCAAGCGGTATTTCCACGCGTCTTTCCGGGCGGTTTGGAGCGGAATCAGGAGTTGGGATTGGAGTTTTGAAGGAGGGTTTATTGGGTCGCGCGTTAGGGGGGTCCGGGACGGCTGACGATTTTATTACCGCAGCCAGCCGCGCAGGGTGGCTTGGTCCTGGCTCAGGGCCTTCAACAAGGTGGCGCGGTTGCGCGAGGCGCCGCCGTGGTGCCAGTCGTACTCCACATGCAGCGAAAGCGGGCCGGAATAGCGCATTTGGGGCAGCAGTCCGAAGAAGCCGGTTTGGAAAATCCCGCCGCGGCCCAGCGGGAGCCAGGTGCCGGCGGGGGTGACATCCTTGACATAAACGACGCGGATGTGCGGGCGCAGGGGGTCGAAGTGTTGGCGCCAGGCGTCTCCGTGCACCACCAGGGCGTGGCCAATGTCGAAGGCCACGGCCACCTGCGCGGGGTCCAGGTCGGCGACGAGCTCCCTCAGTTCGGTCAAATCGCCGCCCAGATACTTCCGGCCGGAGGGCGAATGGTTTTGGAAGATGGCGCCGATGCCGATTTCGCGGTTTAGAGCCGCCAAGTCCTTCAATTCGGCTTTGGCCTCGCGGATTTGCCTGGCCAAGGGCACGTCCCGGGCATGGTGCCGCGGGCCGAGGCGGTAGTATTGCACGCCAAGTTTGCGGGCCGTCCGCAGCACCCGTTCCGTGTGCGCCGTTGCCGGGCTGGTAATGGCGGTGGTCAGCAGGGGCAGCGAGAGCTTTCCCTTTCGCAGCGCCTCCAAGAAACGCGGCAATTCCTCCGCCGCCCGCTCGGGCTCGATTTCGCCTTGGGGGCGCACGGGACAATCCACACCATCCAGTCCGGCTTTGGCGGTGAGCTCGGCCGCCTCGTCATAGTTCAGTTTCAGTTCCTGGTAAATTTTGCTGAACACCACAATGGGAAGGGGGGCGACGCTTCGTGTTTCAGCAGCGAACATGGCGCCGGGTCCCAGCGCGGCGGCCGCGGACGCCGCAACGGTCGCCAGGAGGAAGTCGCGGCGCGAAAGTCCGGAGTGTTCGATCCCGGTCATGGGGCCTGGGGTGCGGGTTCGAGCTTCAGGTAGTCCAGGCCGAACATGTAGCTCTTGATGGCTTTGGGATTGGCTCCCTCGATTTCCACCTTGAGCGTGTGCTCGTCGGCGGTGAGGTCATGGACGCCCGCGCGGATCGGTCCGCTGGGAATCACCTGGGGATTGAACAGGTCAATGGGGTCGCCGAGTTTCTTGCCATCGAGGTAGAGCTGGACAATGCCATAATCGCGGGCCTTGGTGAGGTGAAGGGAGAGCGCGTAGCGGCCGGATTGGGCGACCGGAACGGCGAGCTCGAGGGTGTGGCCCGGCCGGGCCTGGGTCCACCACAGGTGCGCGTCGTTGCTCCATTGGCCCTCAAAGCCCGTCAAATCCTGTTCCTCGGTTCCGCCGCCGGTTTTCGAGAGCACCTTGAGACTTTCGCCTTCGATGGCGCCGGGCACCCGGGTGGGTTGCACGGGGACGAAGTACCCAATGCGCTCGTTCAGCGGCACGGGCTGGTAAGGGTCCTTGCCGCCGGAGGAGAGATACCAATACGCCGTGGCGGCGTAGAGGGTTGGCCGCTGGTTGGGATAGTATTTTTCGATGCAGCCCTCAAAAGACTTCTGAAAGGGGATATTGTCGGCGATGTGCCAGCGGTTGACGGAGACGTGGCCACGGTTGTTGCCGTCGTTGCGCGTCTGGTTGTGATAGGCGTTTTGGAACAGTCCGGGGTTGCACCACGCGTAGCCGAAGTAATCCTCCGACCCCGTGCCGATGGTGGAGGGGAACTTCTCGCCATCCACAAAGAATTTCTCGTCGCCCTCGCCCCACCAGCCGCCGCGCGGGTTCCAAACGTGCAGCATCACGCCCAGGAACCGGCCGGCGCCTTCGGTCTTGACGATTGGCCAGTCAATCCAGCGTTCCGGCTCGGGGGGCAGGAAGACATCGCGATGCCACTTGGCGTGGAAGCGGCCGTAGCGCGAGATTTCGCCGCGGAGCGGGCGGGAGGCGATTTCGTATTCCAGCTTCAGGGGGTGGGGTCCTTCCTTCTTGAACGTGATTTCCGCGCTCCTGGCAAAGGGCATGAACCACTTGCAGTACCACCAGCCGTCATCGGCCAGGCCCAGCGGCAGCGAGCGGTAAGGATTCTTCCCCGGGGCGGTGCCGAAGAAATCGCCCAGCGGCGACCAGACGCTCGGTTCGGCCTCGCCATCCCAGCGGATCTGAATCGTGGCGCTGCGCAGCGGCTCGGGGTCACGCGGCGAGCCGCCGGTGTCGGTGCGAAGGCGAATCGCAGTGATGGCCGCCGGCCCCTCCAGCCGGACCACTTCGGTGAACTCCTCGGTCATCGCCCGCGAGCTCTTCCCCCGGACAGCATCACGAAAGTCTTCGTCCCTTACGCCGCAGTTTTCCAGGGCCCGGTTGGCCAGATCGAGCGCGGCCATGTCGGCCGGGCTCAGATTGAGTTGGAAGGTGGGCACCTGGGTGCCTTTGGGGAAGGTGGAGTAGGTGAATTGGAAATAGTCCCCCCAGCCCGGCTCGGCCACGATTTTGCAGGACTTCTGGTAGGGAATCGGTGTGTAATTGTTCCAACCCTTGGCTACGGTGTGCACCAGCGCCGGGCGGGTGAAGGGCGCCGCGCTCTGGTCAAAGTACTGGATGAAGGGCAAGTCCACCGCCGGCTGAGCCTTGCCGTCGAGGTAAATCCGGACGCGGCCCTGTTTTGGCGTGGCGGACCAGATGCGCCAGATACAGCCCGGCCCCTCCATCTCGGCAAGCACCTGCTGGTCGCCCTCTTTTCGGATGATGCCGTGGCCGTCGCCATTGGCGTCCCATTCCACATACTTGCCGGTGGCTTGGTCGTAGCGGCTTCTGCGGTCGTAACTCGACCACTGCGCGCATTGCTCGCCCGGGACGGGAAGGATAGCCAGCGACTCGAGGTCGGTGAGCCGTTTGACGAGGTCCGGGTAGGTTAGTTTCAGCTCCGCCGAGCGCAGCGAGGCGGTGGCGGCAGCAATCAGCAGGCAGGCAAGAGTTTTTCTCATGGCAATGAAACGGGTGGGACTATTTCAGTTCGCGGCCGCCCTGGCCGACGGATTCCTTGTCGAAGACCCGGGACCCCAATGTGACTTCCTTGGGCACCTGCTCACCGGCGAGGATTTTCAGGGCGATGTCTATGGCCTCGGCGCCGCCGGTGGGATACTGGAAGGAGGCGTCGAGAATGCCTTGCTGGACGTAGGCCACGCCTTCATGGGGCAGCGCGTCAATCCCAACAAACAACATCTCCTTCTCGCGACCGGCCTGCTTGGCGGCCAGCCACGCGCCGTGCGCCCCGGGGTCGTTGTGGGCGTAAACGCAATCTATCTTGCTGAAGCGCGCCAGGGCGGACTCCATTTCCTTCCGCGCATCGGGCTCGAGCCATTTCATGTCAGCTTCGAAAATGACCTCGATGCCGGTGCCCTTGATGGCCTCGCGGAAACCGGCGTTGCGGTCCTGGCCGGGGGTGGAGGTCATCAGGCCCTTGAGTTCGACGACCTTGCCTTTGCCCCCGAGTTTTTGGACGATCCAATCGCCGGCCGCGCGGCCAATCTTCCGGTTGTCAGCGCCGATAAAACAAGTGTACTTGTCGCCCAGGAGCCGGCGGTCCAGCACGATCACGGGGATGCCGGCATCCATCGCCCGCGCGACCGGCTCGGTCAGAGGCTGGGCCTCTTTGGGGCTGATGATGATTAGGTCCACCTTGGCGCTGACGAACTCCTCGACATGCGCGCGCTGTTTGAGGGTGTCATTTTGCGCGTCCTTGAACACCACCTTGAGCTGCGGATGCTTCGCGGCCGCCGCCCGGATTTGCGCGTTCATTTCCACGCGCCACGGTTCTCCCAGATTGCACTGGCTCATTCCAATCACGTACCCGCTTTTCTTGCCCCCCTCAGTTGGGCTGCCCGAGGGTGAGCCGGCATCGGGCTTGCCGCAGCCGGTCAGGAGCAAGGTCAAGGCAAGAGCAGGCAACGCAAGCATTGCGAGGAAGTGACGGCGTTCGTTTGACATGCGCCTTTCAATACCGCTGCGAAGCCAAAAAGCAACAATCTTTTGACTGGAACCTTTTGACTTCCTTTTCGCATCCCACGCGCGGCCTGGACAAAATCGAAGTTATTCCCGGACTCCTGCGGCTTGCCGGGGCTTGCCATTTTGTCTATACATCACTGTGCGAACTCGCATGTGTAAAGTCTTCAAAGCCCCGCCCGATCCCCTGTTGGTCCCCCGCCGCCCGGATGATGGTCGCCAGGCTGCCGCAGGCGGCCGGCGGAAGGGTGTTTTGCTTTGGGTGGGATTGATCGCGGGGGGATGGCTGGCCGGCCCGGAGCTGAACGGGGCGGTTCTGTTCCAGGACGATTTCAACGCCGGCATACCGGGGTGGACGGCGGTGCAGCCGCCCGGGGCTTACCTGGACGGGCCGCTGCAGTGGCAGTACGATATTGTTTCCGAAGCGTTCGTCGAACAGAGCAATGTCTATACGGACAATGCCACTTACTCCCCCACGGCGGTGGCCCCCATGCTCATCAACGACACGCTGGCCACGCCGCCCTTTACGTTTAGCGCCCGGCTGACGGCCGGGGATGATGACGGGTTTGGCCTCATCTTTGGCTATCAAAACGAGACGACGTTCTACCGCGTCACCTTTGCGCGGCAGGCGCGGACGGGGTTTCCATGGACGGGATGGAGCGTGGACCGGAAAGCGGGGGGAGTCACCAGCAATTTATTTGGCGCGGGCACACCGGGCTATGTTCAAACCTTTGTGAATACCGCCGGCCGGCCGTTCGATGTCACCCTTGCGGTGGATGCCCTGAACCGTTTGACGTTGGGGGTGGTGGATAACCCGACGGGGACCCCGACCGTTTATGCGCTGGTGACCGACCAGCCGCTGCCCGGGCCGGCAAGCGGGCGGGTGGGGCTGATGACTTGGGGCATGGCCGGGGGCACCCCGAAAGGGTTCCGGATTCAAAATGTCAACCTGACGCCCGTCCCCCTGGCCGGGAATCCCAACGCCTTGACAAACTGGACCCCGGTTGTGCCACCGCGCGCCAACGGCAGCACGGCGCTGACTGGCGGCACCGGCCAGCCGTTCTGGTCGCTGGGACTGGGCCCCGGCGGGGGGACCGGAGTGTTGCTCGAGAACGGCGATTGTTTTGGGGGCAATGATGCCGCCGGGCAGGTGGACTTCACCGGCCCGACCCTTGTGGCCGGCAATGAATCCTGGTCGGATTATGTCGTGGCGGCGCGCATCCTGCCCCTGGACGATGACGGCCACGGCCTTATCTTGCGCTACCTGAACTCGACGAATTTCTACCGCGTGGCCCTGAGGTCGCAGGCGTCCACCATTGGCGCCCCGCGGGGCCTTTCGGTCCAGAAGAACGTCAACCGCACCTACACCGAGATTTTCCGTGAGAGTGCGGTGCAGTACGACCCCGTGGCCGGCGTGCCGTATGACCTGGTGGCGGCGATTTCGGGCGATACCTTGCAGGTCTTGCTGGTTGCGGACCCGGAGGGCGCGGCGCAGGCGTATAGTTACGGTCCTTGGACGGTGTCCGGCGTGCCGAACGGGAGGGTCGGGGTGTTCAGTTGGGCCATGTCGCAGACCGAGTTCGACTGGGTGACCGTCCAGGATGGCACCCCGCTTTACGTGAGCTCGGCGCACGCTTCCTGCAGTCCAGGGCGGGGTTTGAACGGCTTCACACCGGGCGCCCAAGTGACGGCGACCGCCTTTCCGCCAGCCAGCCCGCCCGGCGTTCGGATAACTCCGGCAGGTTGGGTCGGCTCCGGGTCGGTGCCCGCCAGCGGCACGGGCTCAACGCTCAGCTTCAGGCTGGCGACTTTTTCACGGCTGCATTGGCTTTGGCGAACCGAGTATCAACTGATGGTGACCAACGGACCGGGTGGCAGCATTGTCGTCCCGACGAAAGAGTGGTTTGAGGCGGGGGAGCAAGTCACACTGTCCGCGCAACCTGAACCCGGATTCGCTTTTGACGGCTGGCGCGGAACGGCATTTTCTTCGGCCCTGACTCTGAGCCTGACCATGGACCAACCGCACCAGCTCACGGCAACTTTCACTGCCGACACCGACGGGGACGGTCTGCCTGACGCGTGGGAGATGGCCTGTTTTGGCTCGCTTGACGAGTTGCCGGGGGGCGATCCGGACCAGGATGGCCGCAGCAACGCGCAGGAGCATGCCAACGGCACCCATCCGCTGGCGGCGGACATTTTCCGCATCGAGAACCTCACGCTGAGCAACGGCATGGCGGTCCTGGCGATTTCCAACAGCAGTGGGACGCGGTTCAACCTCGAGCGCGCGACCGGGCTGAGCAACGGTTGGTCAACCGCCGTCACCGCCCTGGCGACCAACCGTGTGGTTTTGCCCGTGCCCTCCGAAGCCAGCAGCTACTGGCGGTTGCAGCAGCCCGCGCGGCCGCCGGAGGCGCTGCCTTTTGTTCCGGGTTCCTGGACGTTGGTGTTGTTGCCCGACACCCAGGTGTATGCCCAGAGCTATCCCGACCTGTTCATGGATCAGACGCGATGGATCCTTGAGAACCGGGTGCGGCACAACATCAAGTACGTGCTGCACCTGGGCGACATCACCAACAACAACCTCACCAACCAATGGGCCAACGCGCAAGCCGCATTGTCGCTGCTTGACGGGGTGGTTCCCTACGCGCTGGTGCCCGGCAACCATGATTACGGCCCCAACGGGGGGACGGCCGACCGCACCACCTTTCTGAATGACTATTTCCCCGTTTCCAATTTCGAGTCCTGGCCCACCTTCGGCGGGGTTAAGGAGGCGGGCCGGATGGATAATTCCTATCACTTATTCTCCGCCGGCGGCGTGGATTGGATCATTCTCTGCTTTGAATTTGGCCCCCGGAACAGCGTCATCTCCTGGGTACAATCCGTGTTGGACGCCCATCCCAACCGGCGCGTCATCCTGGACACGCACGCCTACGTGTACTACGACGACACGCGGTACGATTGGGCGTCCAAAGGCGCCACCCAGCGCTGGAGTCCTTACGCCTACGGCACGGCCACGGATGCCGACGGGACCAATGACGCTGAAGATCTGTGGCGCAAACTGATCAAGGGCCGCCCCAATTTTGTTTTGGTCGTGAGCGGCCACGTGTTGGAGGATGGTTTGGGCCGGCTTTCGAGCACCAATGATTTCGGCCAGGTGGTGCATCAGATGCTCGTGAATTACCAAATGAAAACGCTGGGAGGAGAGGGCTTTCTGCGTCTGGTCGAATTTCTTCCGGACGGCAGGACGGTTCAGGTTAAAGCCTATTCCCCCTTCCGCGGCACGTACAAGACCGACCCGGAAAACCAGTTCACCCTTACGCTGGATCCGCCGCTGAACTGAGCGCTGACGTTCACTCGCCGTTGGGGTGGCGGTGGTAATCCCCCGGGGTCATGCCGGTTTCCCGCTTGAAGACCACGCTGAGGTAATTGGGGCTGTGAAACCCGGCCATTTCGGAAATGGTTTTCAAGGGCAGGTTCGTCTGCCGCAGCAGATTCTTCGCGCGGGCCAATTGGGCGCGGAGAATTTCGGCGTGGGGCGAACTGCCCAGGACCGAGTGAAAACGCTGGTAGAAGACGCTGCGCGAAATATGAAGGGCGGACAGGAGTTGCTCCACGGTCAAGCCTTCGCAGGCCCGCTCGCGGATGAGCCGCAACGCCTGGGCCACCAGCGGGTCCGCAATGGCGCTGGCTTCCGTTGAGCGCCGCGTCGCCACGCCCAACGGCGGAATCAAAACTTTGGTCCGATCCGCCCGCCCGCGCCGGCTCCGCAACAGGGTGTCGAGCAGGGCGGCGCCCTCGTAGCCCACTTGCTCCCCATCCAGGATGACGCTGCTCAAAGGCGGATTGGACAAGCGGCAGATTTCCTCGTCGTTGTCCACGCCAATGACCGCCACCTCCTCCGGCACCACCAAACCGGCCCGCTGGCAGGCGTCGAGAATCCGCTGGGCGTGGTGGTCGCTGCAGGCCATCAGGCCCACGGGTTTGGGCAGGGCTTTGACCCAATCGGTCAATTGTTGCTGCACTCGTTCCCAGGCCACCAGCGTGCTCGGCCGCTCGACCGGCAGGCAGTGCGTCGTTTCACACCCCGACGATACCGCCGTTTCCGCAAACCCTTGATACCGCCGCTCCGACCACAGCGCCTGCGCGTAACCGGAAAAGGCAAAGTGGCGGTAGTGGCGCTCCACAAAATGCAGGGCCGCCACCCGTCCGACTGCCAGGTCGTCGTGGGCGACCAGCGGCAACAGGTTGTCCTGCCGGTAGGCAAACAACTCAACGGTCGGAATCCGGCTTTGGCGAAGCCGCTCGGCCCGCTCCCGGCTTTCGATGTAAGTCAGGATGCCATCCCCATGCCAGTTTTCGGAGCGGCCTTTGGGATAATTGCTGTCCGCCAGCGGGTCAATAAACAGCGACCAAGGCCCGTAGGTCTCGACATATCGGGCGATGCCCCGGAGCACCCCGCGTCCATGCGCGCGGAATTGGTCCACACAAATCGCCACGTGCGGATATCTCGCCGGCCGAATCGGTCGTTTCATGGGTAATGGTTTACGACACAGTAAAGTAGTCAATAGGCGCCGCGGGTCAAGCAAGGACCCGCCGGGTCCGGCAATCCTGGCAGGCCTCGAAATCCAAAACCCCGGAGGCCCGGCGCGGAACAACAGGCGGGGGCTGTTTCGAGCGCGGAGGAAGGGTGTGCCAGTGTCAGGCCGTCCTTTGTCACAGAAAGGTCACCCCGCCGACGTCCAGCCGTCACAGCCCCCGGCTTTACTTGGGGGGGGGTATGTGGGTGTCGAAACAGTTCAGGCTCCGGTTCGTGACGGACGCCGATGGCCGTTGTCGGTCTGGCCGTGGCCGGAGGGCGGGCAGTGAACCGGATGTTGGGGTGCCATGCGGCCGCCTAGCGGGCCGCGGGTTTTGGCGGTTCGAAGGTCAGGACAAAATTGAAGTTTATTTAGGACATCCGTCAATGGCCCTTCCGTCCCCTGGTTTTACACTATTCACCAGCCCAAAAAATGAATTTACCTTATGAAAAGGAAAGCCTTTCTTCCCCCCATCCCCCCCCGCAATTGTCTGCCTCTCCTGGCCGTGCTGGCGCTCGTTTGTGCTTGTCCGCGCAGCCAGGCGGTGCCGGCTGAACTCCTCTTCGAGGATGATTTCGACCAGGGGATTCCCGGTTGGACCTCGGTTCTGCCGTCCGGGGCGCTCTCGTGGAACAACGGCCCGCTGCTCTGGCAGTATGATATCGAAACCACCTGGATTTGGGAGAACAGCAACATCTACTCCGACAACGCCACGTATTCGCCCAGCCGGCGCGCGGCGATGCTGATCAATGACACGGTGACCTCGGCGTCCAACTACACCTTTACCGTCCGGATTCGGGCCGCCGATGACGATGCCTGCGGTTTAATCTGGGGATACCAGGATGAAAACAACTTTTACCGGGTGTCGTTTACGCGGCAGGCGGGGCGGTTGGGCTGGCCGTTCAGCGGCTGGAATGTGGACCGCATGGCCAACGGCGAGTTCAGCGACCTCTTCGGCCGGGGCAACACCAACCTTGCCTACACGGATTTCCTTTACGGCGCCAACCGTTTCTTCGACGTGATCGTCGGCATGACCAACGGTTTGTTCAGTCTGACGGTGGTGGATGACCCCACCAATGATTTCCCGGTCATTTATAACCTGGTCACCAGTTCCCCCCTCCCGGCGGCCGTTCCGGGAAAGGTCGGGCTCTTTACCTGGGGCCAGAGTGCGACGGTGGGCGATGGCCTGCCGAGCGTCGGGGTTAGGTTTCACAGCGTGCTGCTGGAGCCGACGCCGCTGACCGGCACGACCAATCCGCTGGCCCCGACCTGGACCACGCTGATTACGCCGCGGGGCGACGGAACGGCTGATGTTGGCGCCTCTCCCCCAATTTGGGCGTTGATGATGGATGCCAACGGTTCCACGAGCCGCCTCCGGGAAACCAGCGGACGCTTCGCGGGCGGCGATAATGTGGCTGCCGGCTCGACCAATTTCTGCGCGGCCACCATCGTGGCCGGTGATGCGGAAAACTGGTCCAATTATGTTTTTTCCGCGCGGTGCATTCCTGCGGATGACGATGGCTGGGGACTCATGGTTCGGTATCAGAATCCGAGCAATTGGTACCGGATTGCCTTCCGGCGCCAGAACAGCACCAGCGGCTGCAAAGGCGGATTGTCCATTCAGAAGTGTGTGGACGGGGTGTTCGACCAGATCATGTACGATGCGAACGCATTTCCGCGGACGTTCCCGACGGTCAACACGCCGGCGGACGTGCATGTGGCTGCGATTGACAACCAGTTCCAGGTGCTGGTGGTCGCCAACCCGACCAGCGCCAGCCCCACCTTTTACAGCTACGGCCCTTTCACCGACAGCAGTTTGACCAAGGGCAAGATCGGTTTGTTCAGTTGGGCGCAACTGTATCAGGAATACGATTATGCCAGGGTCGAGAAGATCGCCGGCCAAGGCTTGCTGGTCGCTTCGGCATTCGGAAGCCCTGACCCGCCGGTGGGGCTCAACGATCTAACCCCCGGGTCGAGTGTCACGGCTTCGGTGGCGACTCCGGTTTATGACGCGCCGGGTGTGCGCCGGGTTTTGACCGGCTGGCAAGGCGGCGGTTCTGTCCCCGCCAGTGGCACCACCAACAGCGTGACCTTCACGCTCAGCAGTTTGTCGCTCATCAACTGGACGTGGCGCACGGAATATCAACTTAGCGTGGCGGCCAGTGGAGAGGGGCAGGTCACGACCTCGGCCGGTCCCTGGGTGGAAGCGGGGGTTGCTGTGACTGTTACTGCCCAACCCAATCCGGGACATATCTTCCTCGGCTGGTCCGGCGCTTCTGCGTCCACGGTCGCCACCCAGGTGTTTGCGATGGCCGGTCCGCGCAGCTTGACCGCACACTTTGCGGCCGACGCGGACGCCGATGGCCTGGCGGACAACTGGGAGCTTCAGTACTTTGGCAATCTAGCCCAAGGGGCCGGCGATGATCCGGATGGCGACCAGGCCTCGAACCTGGCGGAATTTCAACGCGGCACCAACCCGAATTTCGCGGAACCCTTGGTGGTGACCGACGGGCTGAGTTCGCAGTGGGTCAACACGGGGCGTGACGGTTTTGGTGGGGG
>Ga0116145_1003175_pt1 | contig 14047 bp, 10 predicted proteins | sample AD_JPNHG1_MetaG_FD_89747 | JGI IMG/M metagenome (GOLD analysis project Ga0116145, IMG submission 89747) | Active sludge microbial communities of municipal wastewater-treating anaerobic digesters from Japan - AD_JPNHG1_MetaG | ecosystem: Engineered > Bioreactor > Anaerobic > Digestate | place... | reverse complement strand
GTATTGTTCCTGAATATCTCTGAAAACAGCCGCTTTTTACTTTCTATTTCCTTTACATTGCTTAAATCAGTGTAAATAACATATACCCCGATCTGTTCCCCTTTTAATGTTATTGGATATCCAAGCAAGGATACGTTCACCAGAGTCCCGTCCTTTCTCTTTCTCAGCGTATCCTCCCTCACAAATTCCCCTTTGGCTATGCAATTCTTAAAATATTCGGATTCATCATAGAACTTCTCATCGCACAAAACATCGGTTATATTCTGATGCTTTATCTCTTTAATATTATATTGGAATACCTTTTCAAAGCTTTTATTTATACTTATGATTTTAAACTCATTGTCAAGTACTGCTATGGCTTCCGGCGAGTTCTCATATAAGCTCAAAAAATAGCTTTCCTGCATATTGATCATGTGCTCCATCTCTTTCTTTTCATGAACATCATGTATTATTGAAAGCAATAACGGTTCATAACCAGACGGCAATGGGCCGCTATAAACCTCTACATCTCTTATTTCACCGCTGGAAAGCCTGTGTCTGAATCTAAAATACCTTCTGTTCTCTTTTCTGGCTTTATTCATTTCCTCGAATACTTCCTCATGGCTCAAGGTATTAATATCTGTAATTTTCATTCTCAGAAGTTCTTCAATTGTATATCCATAATATCTGCATGCAGCAAGATTTCCGTCCTTAATCTCTCCGCTTTCACAATCAATAATGAGCATAGGAGTATGGCTATTGTTAAAAATGCTGTCGTATATATGCTTGTCCCTCATTGTACTTCCCTCCCTGATCCTCCAATGCATTAATCTGAAAAGCTTCGCTGATTAATGTTAAATGTTTAAATTTTAGTATATAATACTCGTGTAAAAAACATGACGGATATTGTAAAAATATTGTAAAATAAAAGGAACTTGTTGGTTCCAAGTTCCTCCTCATTTGTTATTGTACAACGTAAGGCATTCCTTCAATCGTATATATTCAAGCCTTAGTCTTCCGCATAGTTTTTCTATACCGGAAAAGTCCCGTTCTTTACACTTTACTTTTATTTCACTCAGTACTTCATTAATTGCACCGGCTTGAAAATGAGAAATGCTGCCCCTGAACTTATGAATATAACTGCTCAGCCTTTCCAAATCCTTTTTCTTAATGCAGTCCTCAATCCCTACGAAGAATTCTCTTTCGTATTCGCTGCTTGTAACCTCATCAATAATATCATTCAAGAGGTTATAATCGCCTTCCAGCCTTTGAATAAGCGGCTCCATGTTAAATACCTTTTTTCTGCATCCAACTTTCAGCGCCTCTACAATTTTGTCAAATAATTGCTCTCTCCCGCAAGGCTTTGCAATATAATCATCAAATCCTGCACTTATGTAATTCTCCCTATCTTCATTCTGCACAGCTGCTGTTAATGCAATAATCGGCGTATACCTGTCCTTCAGTGCTTCTCTTTTGCGGATAAGCTTTGCAGTTTCAAGGCCATTCAATTCAGGCATATATATATCCATCAGAATAACATCAAACAATCTCTTATCCAATATTTTAAGCGCTTCTTTTCCGTTTGCGGCTATAGTGACGCTGCACTTTGCCCTTTCCAAAAGCCCTTTTATTACCTTTTGGTTAACGCTGTCATCCTCAACAACAAGTATATTCAGTTCAGGAAGCATCCCTTTGCAGCACCCGGTGCTCTTAAAGCTGCTCCTTTCCTCTTCCCGGGGTTCAGGTACGGGAAATTCAACCGTAAAGGAAAAAATACAGCCTCCCTCAATTTTTGTTTCAACTGTAATATCGCTGCCCATTAGTTGGATCAGTTTCTTTGATATTGAAAGCCCAAGACCTGTTCCGCCGTACTTTCTGTTATTTATTGTTTCCAGCTGAAAGAAATCTTCAAATATATGTTTAGCCTTTTCTTTCGGAATACCTATTCCGGTATCACTAACGCTGAAATTGACGCTTACATTGTCTGCAGCTTTGCCGGCTGCCCTGACTTCAATGCCAATATGCCCTATTTCGGTGAACTTAACGGCATTTGACAGCAGATTGAACAATACCTGATTCAGTTTATCCGGATCACCAATCAAAAAATCCGGCAGTTCAGGATCGATGCTGCACCTCAGGTCAAGCCCCTTTCTGCTCGCTTGCACCTTATAGTACGCCGCTGCGTCATTTATAAGCTGCCTTGTATTAAACTTGATATTTCTAAGCTCCAGCTTGCCTGCTTCAATCCTTGATATATCCGTTACATCATTGATGATTGAAGACAGCCTGTTCACAGAGTAATCCAGCATATGAAAATATTCTCTTTGCTCGTCAGGAAGCTGCTCATCCTTCAAAAGCTCTAATATTCCTGCTATTCCATTCACGGGAGTCCGTATTTCATGTGTCATACTCGCAATGAATTGCGTTTTGAACTTACTGGCCTCTTCCGCCTTAAGCCTGGCATCCTCCAGCATATTTATGTACATTTGAATCTTTTTCTCTTGCTCTCTTTTCTCCTCATTAATCTTGCTTAAATCCGAATACAGAACATATACTCCTATCTGCTCCCCATGGGATATTATCGGATATCCAAGGAAAGATACCTCTACCGGCTCTCCGTCCTTTCTCCTTCGAACAGTATCCTTTCTTACAAATTCACCTCTGTTTATACTGTCTTTGAAATAAGCGGACTCATCATAAGACTTCTTTTCACACAGAACATCAGTAATACTCTTATTCCTTATTTCATCAATGCAATACTGAAATATCCTCTCAAAACTACTGTTAATACTAATCACTCTGAATTCATTGTCAAGAATTGCTATTGCCTCGGGAGAATTTTCATACAAGCTCATAAAATAGCTTTCCTGAAGCCTGATGGTGCGCTCCATTTCCCTCTTGTCCTCAACATCATGAATTATTGAAAACAGAAGTGATCCCATATGCCCGGATATCGGCCCGCTGTATACTTCCACTTCTTTTATTTCTCCATTGGACAGCTTATGCTTAAACCTGAAATATTTTCTGTCCTCTTTCCTGGCTTTGTTCATTTCTTCAAATACTTCTTCCTGACTAAGGGTATTGATATCCGTAATTTTCAGCTTCAGAAGCTTGTCCCTGGTATATCCGTAAAAGTTGCAGGCGGCCTGATTCCCATCCTTGATTTCGCCTGTATCACTATCAATTATCAGCATAGGAGTATGCCCATTATCAAAAATATTGTCATATTTTTTCTTTCGCATTACTTTCACCCCGGTTAGAATCTATATTATATTTATATCAATACTTTGTTATCATAGTCAAATTTTGTTATAATTTATCTTAATAGCACAATTATTACATATTTAATTGAAAAGGGTGAGACTTTTATGAAATATGTTCTAGTAGTAGAAGACGACCCCATCACACTGAAAATTATATGTGCAACACTTGAAAAGCATGGTTTTTCAGCTATAAAAGCAACAAATGGCAATGATGCCCTGCTGCATTTGAAAGGTCATGATATTCACGCAGTATTACTGGATCTGAACCTTCCGGATATGAACGGAATAGAAGTATTGAAACAGATTAGAAATCATCCTGTTTTTCATTCTGTTGCAATAATCATTGTCACTGAAAATGATGATAAGCTTGAAGCTATACTGGGACTTGAGATAGGTGCGGATGATTATATAACAAAACCCTTTCACCAAAGGGAGCTTATCGCCAGACTGAATGCAGTTCTGAGAAGAACGCAGCTGATACCTTCAAATATGAATTCCTGCCTGTTGTTTGGTGATTTGTATATTGACATGAAAGAAAGAACATTAAAGAAAAATGACAAGGTTATCGATTTGTCATTTAAAGAATTTGAAATACTTTGCCTTTTGGCTTCCAATGCAGGAGTGGCTTTATCAAGGGAAGCAATAATGAATGCAATAGGCGGGGCAGACTACAGCCCCGAAACACGAACTATAGATATGCACATTGCGTCAATAAGAAAAAAAATTGATGACACAGGGAATGAAAAAAAATATATTGATACCGTCAGCGGAGTAGGCTATCGCTTCAGAAAGTAAGCGGGGAATTTCTTTTGTAGCTTTTCTGTTCCATTGTAAAATATACACAGAGCTAAAATCCGAATCCAAACCTGCGTCTTCGTCTGCGCCTTCTGAAGCGTCTGAGAAGCAACAGGAGAAGCACAGTACCAAGCAATCCTCTGAAGCCTTGATTCCCATAGCCCATATACCTGCCTGACATATCGTATAGTCTGTAGTCGTTACTATAAAACCCTATAGGCCTGCCATCCATTCCGTAAACAAACCTGTCGTCTACATATGCCATAGGGTTGGAATATTCATCGTAAATCATCCGGCCATCTGTATAACCTGCAACACGGTTCCAGCCGTCATAAATCACATCACCGTCAACATATCCCTGAAGCCTGTTTTGTGAATCATATACATGCTCCAAAACCTCACCCCCTTTATTATTATTTTGTTTATATAAATTAAAGAAACTTCATTCCCCTATCATTATTATGTAGCATGTACACTCCTTGACATCATCAAAACAGCAATAAACCTTACAATAATCGCAAAATTAGATATTGTATCAAAATACCGGATATGGTATTCTATAATAAAAGTAGGCTGTATAAATATTTTCTGTTAAAGGGGAGTAACTGCCTGATAAAGGTGATTTAAGTCAACAACCGGCAGCTGGTGTGCTGTCTGGCTTAATCCTTTGACGATTCAAAGAGTAAGACCTTTAGCATAATTTTATCTGTAATGATAAGATTTTGCTAAAGGTTTTTTTTAAGCACAGCAGAAGAGTATAACCCTTGAAATAATCTAATTGAATCAATGCACTCTTTTTATAAAGAATGTTGATTATATCCAATACTATTTATACGAACGGAGCGTGAAGAAACATGTGGTTTTCAAAATCAAAGGAAGAAGTGCTGAGAGAATTTGATGTCAGCCAATCCACCGGCCTTACAAGCGAAGAAGCTTTGATAAGGCTGGAAAAATTCGGAGAAAACAAGTTAAAGGGAAAACCGAAAAAAAGCCTGATTTCCTTGTTTCTGGGACAGCTTAAGGATATGCTGATATACATACTTCTGGCAGCATCAGTAGTTACCATTCTAATAGGTGAATATGTAGATGCCATTATCATTCTTATGGTTGTCGTATTGAATGCAGTAATAGGAGTTATACAAGAATATAAAGCGGAAAAAGCAATTGAAGCACTTCAGAAGATGACTACACCCAAAGCCCTTGTACGACGCGACGGTGAAGTGAAAGAAATCGACTCCGAAGAACTGGTTCCCGGCGATATAGTCATTATTGACGCCGGAAGATATATTCCTGCAGACCTCAGACTTATTGAAAGTGTAAATCTGCAGATAGAAGAATCAGCACTTACAGGAGAATCTGTTCCGACAGATAAAAATGCACATGCTGTTTTTGAAGACCCCAAGGCACCCCTTGGTGATTTGTCGAACATGGCATTCATGTCCACGCTGTCCACTTACGGCAGAGGTGAGGGTGTTGTCGTTGCTACGGCTATGGAAACAGAGATAGGGAAAATAGCAAAAATACTTGACGAAGACAGTGATGAAATGACACCTCTCCAGAAAAGGCTTGATGAACTGGGAAGGATACTCGGCTTTTTGTGCATAGGAATATGTGCTCTTATTTTCATAGTCGCACTTATACAAAAAAGAGAACTTTTCGAGATGTTCCTGACGGCAATAAGCCTTGCTGTTGCTGCAATTCCGGAAGGCTTGGCGGCAATAGTGGCCATAGTGCTGGCTCTTGGGGTTACACGGATGTCTAAAATCAATGCCATAGTCAAAAAGCTTCCGGCAGTGGAAACTCTCGGCTGCGTGAATATAATATGTTCCGATAAAACAGGAACACTTACGCAGAACAAAATGACGGTTGTCAAACACTATACTCTGAATAATTTAAAGGAATTACCCGCTGCGCAGGCCGATTTCAATGCTTCTGAAGATGAGGCGGAATTGATCAAATCCTTTGTTTTGTGCTCGGATGCCACCTATGAAAACGGCATTGGTACCGGAGACCCTACTGAAATAGCCCTGGTTGTAATGGGTGATAAATATAACCTGCCGAAAACAAGCTTGAATGAAAAATATGAAAGAGTGGGAGAAAAACCCTTCGACTCGGACAGAAAACTGATGTCAACCTTGAATAAGGAAGGAAACGGTTACAGAGTACATACAAAAGGTGCATTGGATAATATACTGAAAATATCAACAAGTGCTCTGGTAAACGGAAAAATAGTGCCTTTAACCGATGAAATGAAAGCTGATTACATGAAAGTTGCCGAAGAAATGTCTGATGAAGCTTTAAGGGTACTTGGAGCGGCATTTAAAGATACCGGATGTATAATAGCACCTGAGGAAATGGAAAAAGACTTAACGGTAATAGGCTTTGTCGGAATGATAGATCCTCCGAGGCTGGAAGTTAAGGATTCCATAAGGGAAGCAAAAGTTGCCGGCATTACATCGATAATGATAACCGGAGATCATAAAAATACAGCGTTTGCAATTGCGAAGGAACTGGGAATTGCCGAATCAAGAGAGCAAAGCATGACAGGCTCGGAAATTGATGAACTTTCAGATGAGGAATTTTCAGAGAGAATAGGCAATTACAGAGTATTCGCAAGAGTATCGCCGGAACATAAGGTCAAGATAGTCAAGGCATTCAAATCCCACGGCAACATAGTATCCATGACCGGTGACGGTGTCAATGACGCTCCTTCTCTGAAATATGCGGATATCGGTGTTGCAATGGGCATAACCGGAACTGATGTGGCCAAGGGTGCCAGTGATATGATATTGACTGATGACAACTTCACTACTATAGTTCATGCAATAGAAGAAGGAAGAAATATTTATAACAATATTAAGAAGTCTGTAATATTCCTGCTGTCCTGCAATCTTGGAGAAGTTATTACAATATTTGCATCCATATTGTTCTTCTGGCCGGTACCGTTGCTGCCGACCCAAATTCTCTGGATGAACCTTATTACCGATACATTACCGGCTATTGCACTTGGTGTGGACCCCGGGGACAAGGACGTCATGAAGAAAAAACCCAGGGATTCCAAAGAAAGTTTCTTTGCAAGAGGCGCAGGCGTAAAAGCAATTACCGGCGGTCTACTCATAGGTATATTAACTTTGGCAGCCTTTTATCTCGGACTTCATGAATTCGGGTACAGTCTGGGTTCAGGTGAAATACCCGAAGAAGTACTGACTTATGCCAGGACAATGTCCTTTGTTGTAATTGTTGCTTCACAGCTGTTCTTCTCACTTTCAATGAGAAATGCAACAAAATCCATATTCCAAATTGGATTCTTCACAAATATGAAGCTGATAGGTGCAATTATTGTAGGTTTTATCCTGCAATTCGGTGTAATAACAATACCGGTCTTTGCAAGGGCATTTAAAGTCCACACTCTAAGCTTGTATGATTGGAGCCTGGTAATTGTATTTGCTTTGATTCCATTCCTGGTAAACGAGATATTAAAAATATTCATGAAAGCTGTTTATAAGGAGTAATAACTGAAAAACTCTTCTGACACCTGACTTCGGCCAGGTGTTTTTTTACCGGTGAATAAAATCAAATAATAAATAGATAGATAAATAGAAGGTTCTTCAGCTATAAAAAAACTATAATGATTCTGTATGATCACTATTTAAAGGTTTGTTTATTGAAGTACTGTCATCATTTTGCAAATACTCTTTCATAGGAGTCAATAAAAACATCAATCCCGTTAAACCCAGGGTTATCATTCCACATCCGGCAAAACCCATGGCAGCTCCATGGTACTCCATTAGAGTTCCGGCTAATACATTGCCGAGGGGATGGGATCCATTGTTTACAAGAGCATAAATGCTCATAACCCTTCCTCTATAAGCGTCAGTGGTATTCAGCTGAAGAATTGAATTAGCCATATTTAGAAAGGTAATGCTTAAAAAGCCAATCATAACCATAAATGCAAGAGAAATCGGATAAATTCCGATGCAGGCTGATAAAATATGCAAAACAGAAATATTGATGGTATCCAAAATAAGCTGTTTTTTTCTTACTTTTTCCGATCTATTGGCCATATATATTGCACCTATGAAGGAACCAACAGCCGTAGCAGATAATAATGTTGTATAACCATTTATACCCCTCATTAAAACGGTATCGGCAAAAACCGGAATAATTACTGAAGTATTCATGGCAAATGTACAAAACACAAACATCGATAATATAGTTGTACGCAAGGTGATATTCCCGGCAATATGCCTTAGTCCTTCTATGGCTTCAATAAAAACACCAGTACTTCCTTTTGGTTTGGGAAAATCCTGAGCCTTGATAAAGAAAAGGCTGAATAATACCGGTATATAGCTGATACCATTTAAGAAAAAGCATAATACCATCCCGAATTTAATTGCTATCAGTCCGGCTATAGCAGGACCCAGGATTTTAGCCAATGTTGAGACTGTGCTGTTTAGAGAAATTGCATTGGGAAGATCCTCCTTCCCCACCATGTTTATAAACCAGGATTGGCGGGCAGGCATATCAATTGTCTGCAAGCACCCAAAGACTGCCGCCAAAAGCAGTACATGCCAATACTCGGCTTTACCTGACCAAACCACATAAGCCAAAGCAACAGACTGAATCATGAACCCTATTTGTGTAAGATAGATAATTTTCTTCTTGGCAAATCGATCCACAAATACTCCTGCAAACAGCGATAATAACAGAAGTGGTAAAAACTGGGCAACTCCAAGCAGACCCAGTAAGAAAGGGGAATTCGTCATAGTATATACCAGCCATACCTGGGCAGAACGCTGTGTCCAGGTCCCTATCAGAGAAATGCACTGTCCAAGCCAAAAATATCTGAAATCCTTATGCTTCAAAGAGCTGAATGTCACTTTTATTCTATTCGAAACTGCTGACAGCAGTTTGCCTTGGCTCATGATAATACACCCTTTCACCCATAACGGTATATTCAAAACAAAGATAATAGCATATCTGTAACCTCATACAACAAAGCTATTATCAATTATTTTGTTTTTTAATTTTCACCTTGCTTTTTAAGCTGCAAAATGTGATTACCTGCAGTTTATCATGGCTCATATTGGCATGGCAGCACAAATGGTATATTATCCCGCAATCACATAGCATATACAATTACATAACCGCGCAAGAAAGGAAGTGGCCTGGTGAGACCTCCCTCAACTGCGGGGTTCCACATAAGCATATATCCTGTGCATAGTTGCATCGTTTAGCAAACCGGCACTGGTCAGCAGGATTGATAGGCGATGATATTTCACCTTTAAGCAATATGCGGTCGCGCTTTTGGTCAACGTCAATACTTGGAATTGCCGACAACAATGCTTTTGTATACGGGTGCAGGGGGTTTTCAAACAGTTCTACAGCAGGTGCTTTTTCAACTATCATACCAAGATACATTACGGCTATGTCATTTGAAAAATAGTTTACCACAGAAAGGTCATGGGTTATAAACAGATATGTAATGCCCCTTTCTGATTGAAGTTTCTCAAGAAGATTGATTATCTGAGCCTGAATAGAAACGTCCAAGGCAGATACCGGTTCATCACAGACAATAAATTTGGGCTCAAGTGCCAGTGCACGAGCAACACCTATGCGCTGTCGGCGTCCGCCGTCGAGTTCATGTGGATAGCTTCCGATAAGTCGACGGGCAAGACCAACGGTTTCCATCAAACTTTCTATTCTCTCTTTTTCTTCGCCCTTATTTTTACATATATTAAACCACCGCAGCGGCTCACTTATAAGTTCATATATTGACTTTCTCGGATTAAGTGAGGAAAAAGGATCTTGAAATATAATCTGCATATCACGACGCAGCATGTGCATCTCGTTCTTATTGGCTTTGATTACATCCTTTCCGTTAAATATAATCTTCCCGTCTGTTGGCTCAATAAGGCGCATAATTAAACGACCGGTAGTAGATTTACCACAGCCGGACTCACCTACCAAACCAAGGGTTTTGCCTTTTTCTATTGAAAATGTTATGCCGTCAACGGCATGTAGAAGACCTCGTTTTGTATTAAAATATTTTTTCAGATTTTCAACGCGTAGTAATTCTTCAGGCATCCTTAGCACCTCCCTTTAAGCTTGAAGTCCGATATATCATATGCATGACAAGCAGTACTATGTGTTCCGTCAAAACTCCGCAGCACTGGCTGCTCCTGTCTGCACCTTTCAAAGGCATAAGGGCACCTGGGCCAAAAGCTGCAGCCTGATGGCAGTTCAATAGGGTCAGGCATCAAGCCGGGTATAGGCTTTAGTTTTGCCTGTTTGTTGTTTATTACAGGTAAAGAGTTAAAAAGCCCTTCAGTGTATGGATGCATTGTATTCTTAAATACCTCTCGTATACTGCCATGTTCGACAATCCTGCCCGCATAGATGACTGAAACCTCATCACATGTTTCCGCTACGATTCCAAGATCGTGAGTTATCATAATCATGGACATATCAAATTTATTCTTTAATTCTTTCATCAGCTCAAGTACCTGAGCTTGTATTGTCACATCAAGTGCAGTTGTCGGCTCATCGGCAATGAGCAGTTTAGGATTACATGCTAACGCAATGGCTATAACAACACGCTGCTTCATACCTCCGGAAAACTGATGGGGGTATTCACATGCGCGTTCTCCTTGGATACCAACCATCTCAAGCATTTCTTCAGCACGCTTTGCTGCCTCTGAATTGGATACCCCTTCATGCAGGCGCAATACTTCTGCAATCTGTTCACCAACCGTTATTACCGGATTCAGGCTTGTCATAGGATCCTGAAATATCATCGATACTTCACGGCCACGAATACTTCTCATTTTGCTTTCTGACATGGAAAGAATATCTTTGCCGTCAAGAATAATGCTGCCGTTCTTAATTACTCCGGGAGGGTCAGGCACAAGACGTAAAATTGAAAGAGCAGTTGTTGTTTTTCCTGCTCCGGTCTCTCCGACAAGCCCAAGAGTCTTCTTTCGTCCAAGATTTATGTCAATTCCATTTACTGCATGTACAACCCCTTCCAAAGTTTCGTAATGAACCACCAAGTCTTTTATACTAAGAACATTATCTTTGTTGATATCCATAGCTACCTCCTAAGTTTTGGATCGAGTGCGTCACGCAGTCCGTCACCCATCAGGTTAATTGCTAGAATGGTAATCACAATGGCTAAGCCTGGATAAAGCGTAATATGTTGAGCCGTACGCAGGAAATCCCGACCTCCCGCCAACATATTCCCCCATTCAGGTGTGGGCGGCTTGATTCCTATACCTAGAAAGCACAAGCTTGAGGTTGAAAGAATTGCACCTGCTACTCTTAGCGTACTTTGAACAATGATAGGAGCGATACAGTTTGGAAGCAAATGAAAAAGAATAATTTGCATATTATTTCCTCCAAGGGCTCTTCCCGCCTCCACAAAGTCCTGATCTTTCACCGTAAGGACAGTGGCACGCACAATTCTTGCCAAGGCCGGTACTCCCGCAATACCTATAGCAACTATCATACTAAAAATGCTCTGCCCCAGTGCTGTAGCGATTGTAATTGCCATGAGCAAATTGGGTATTGCTGCAAATACATCAGTAATACGCATTATTATGTTTTCAATCTTGCCGCCGTAAAAGCCTGCAATAGAACCCAACATTGCGCCAATAACGAGAGATAGTGTCACCGAGGAAAAGGCCACTACAAGCGATATTCGTGTACCATAAATTATTCTTGCCAGCACGTCACGCCCAAAAGCATCGGTACCAAGTATATGCTCTCTGCTTGGAACCTGAAGTCTATTAGCAAGGTCAGGTGTCACACAATCAACCTCGTAATCCACCAAAACATCGGCGAATATAGCAATCAGTATAAGAATGATCATGATTATCAGTCCTACCATTGCTGATTTGCTTCTTTTCATTCTTGACCATGCTTCACTAAATTGACTTACTCTTTTCCGGGTCGCAACGACGGTTTCGGTGCCTATTTCTACTGCTGTCCTTTCTGACATTTGAGTCCACCACCCCTCAATACTTTTTTTGTCATGTCTGTTTTAATACGTGGATCAACAAATGCGTAAATAATATCCACGCCAAGATTGACAATTGAAATCATAATGCACAACATAATGACACAGCCTATCACAACTGGCCTGTCGTGTTTGTTTATTCCTTCTATCATAAATCTGCCAACTCCAGGCCAAGAAAATATCGTTTCAGTAAGTACGGCTCCCCCAAGGGCGTGACCGAACTGATTTCCTATAACGGTTACTATTGGTATTAATGCATTTTTAAGTCCATGTTTAATTATAATAACTTTTTCTACCAGTCCTTTTGCTCGCGCTGTTCGTATATAGTCCTGACGTATAACCTCCAACATGCTTGAGCGAGTCATACGGGTTAGAAGTGCTGCCTGATCGGTGCCGATCGTTATTGCCGGAAGAATCAGAAAAGCTAAGCCCCCATATCCGCCTGAGGGCAGCCAGCCAAGTTGCACAGAAAAACAAATGATCAAAAGAAGTCCAAGCCAAAAGTTGGGCATTGCAATACCAAGAAGGGCAGCTACCATACCGATATTATCAAACAAAGAATATTGCTTGACAGCTGAAATTATTCCTATAGGAATTGATATCAACACTGAAATGCTTAGAGCAACAAATGCAAGCTTTACTGTTGCAGGAAAGCGCATCATATATTCCTCAAACACTGGCTTACCCGTTTTCCATGAAGTACCAAGATCCCCTGTAAGAAGACCTTTCATATAATCTAAGAATTGAATGGCTATAGGCTTATCCAGTCCAAGCTCTTTCCTCGTCAACTCAATCGTTAACTCATCAGGTTCTGTTCCTGCCAGTAACAACATAACAGGATCATCGCCGCCCAAGTTTAATATAAAGAAAATAATAGCCGATGCACCAATTATTATGGGGATAAGCATAAGCAATCTTTTAAATATGTAACGTAACATATGTTGTCCCTCCTTACTTGCATGAGCGGGCCGTCCGCTTGTCAACAAGAAAGACGGCCCGACAGCATCAAAGAATCTTAATACTCGTAGTATACATCGTAGAATTCATGAACTGTTGTAGGATTGGATTTCAAGCCCTTTACATGACTGTCAGTACCTACTATAGCTATAATAGAATGTAGAGGGATAATTGGTACTTCTGCAGCTACAATATCCTGAATCTCTTTATACATATCCGCTCGTTTTTGGGTATCCATTTCAAATCTTGCCTTTTCGAGCAATTCATCAACCCGGGCATTGCCAAAGTAAGTAAGATTTCCACCGGTTTGCTTTTTTGAAGAGTGCAGATAGTTGTACATAATGTCTCCATCAAGAGCTGCATTATTGACTGATGTAATATGCGCACCCTTATATCCGGCAGCGCAGTGGCTCTGTACGCTGGAAACAAACTCTACATTCATTTTTACTCCAATTTGGGACAGGTCATACTGGAGCGCTTCTGTATAAGGTGCACGGCTTGCTGTAGTATAGCAATTGAATTCAAATCCATTGGGATACTTTGAAAGGGCTAACTCTTCTTTAGCCTTTGCCAGGTCATATTCACAGGAATTAACATTATCATTGTATCCAAAGGCACCTGGAACAAGGAAGGATGTTACCTTCGTGTACTCACCATCAAAAACACCCTGTATATAAGCATCTTTATTGATAGCATGGGCTACTGCCTTTCTCGCATGGATGTCGTCAAATGGCGGAGCACTTACCTGAAGTCCCATAAATTCCACTATTACTGAAGGGGCAATCAAAAGCTTAATATCATCTCTATTCTTAAGCATTGTATAATCGGCATTTTGGATTTGGTGTGCTACATCAACATCATGGGCTTCAAGAGTAAGATTACGTACACTATTATCGGGAATAATACGGAATCTAAGGTACTTGGTCGGTTTTGCGCCGCCGTAAAAGTCGTCAAAGCGCTCGAGCAATACATAGTTATCTGTAGACCATTCAACAAACTTGTAAGGGCCGGTTCCGATAGGCTTATCTCCGGCAGT
>Ga0116145_1003170_pt1 | contig 14062 bp, 14 predicted proteins | sample AD_JPNHG1_MetaG_FD_89747 | JGI IMG/M metagenome (GOLD analysis project Ga0116145, IMG submission 89747) | Active sludge microbial communities of municipal wastewater-treating anaerobic digesters from Japan - AD_JPNHG1_MetaG | ecosystem: Engineered > Bioreactor > Anaerobic > Digestate | place... | reverse complement strand
TACATTCGGGAAGCAGAAACATCGGGAAGCAGGTGGCTGACTATTACAACAAGAAAGCCATCAGCCTTAACAGGGAGGCAGGTGAAGATTACGGACCAAAAACTGAACTTGCATGGTTGCGGCTCGATTCGAAAATCGGACAGGATTATCTGAAGGAGATGCAGTACTGTATAGAATTTGCAATGTGTAATCGCTATCTGATGATGGACAGGATAATTGGTGTGTTCAACGATTATTTCGGTTCAAAATTTTCTCATGGAGAGATAATAAATATAGCCCATAATTACGCAGCGATTGAGAAACATTTCGGGGAAGAGCTGGTTATTCACCGGAAGGGTGCCACAAAGGCTACAAAGGGACTTAAAGGTATCATACCCGGATCGCAGGGAACGAGGAGTTATATTGTTGAGGGCAAGGGGAACCCGGATAGTTTTGAGAGTTGCTCACATGGTGCTGGTAGGGTAATGGGACGCAACCAGGCTATCCGTACACTTAATCTTGAGGAGGAAAAGCGAAGACTTGATAAACTCGATATACTGCATTCAATTCGTACAAAAAATGACCTTGAAGAGGCTCCTTCGGCATACAAGAATATTGAAGAGGTGATGGCTCAGCAAGCCGATCTGGTGGATGTAGTTACTGGTCTTTCGCCTCTGGCAGTGATTAAGGGTTGAAAATAATTACTCAAGCCTGTAGAAACCACAACTGTGACGGATTACCATGCTGTCAAATTAGCCTTTGCTTTTCAATAGAATAGAATTGATTAGAAATCTTTTTAATTCTGATTTTCGAACGAAAGACAATTTTGTTCAGAGTTTCATTTTGAATTTTTATCAATTTTAAATACTTTCAGGCAGTTTATTAATATCGGGTTATAAACAGTTAATTTATTATGGAGAAAAATATTGCAATTGGTGTCGACATAGGCGGTAGTCATATCACTTCTGCAGCTGTTGACATGACGTCAGGAAAAGTTTTAAAGGAAACTATGGCTGACAGGCCGGTAAATAACCAGGCGCAGGCTTTTGAGATAATTGATGTTTGGAGTTCATGTTTGCAGGAGGTAATGGGGCATTTAAAATTTGATGACATACGAGGAATAGGTTTTGCAATGCCGGGGCCGTTTGATTACGTGAATGGGATATGTTATATAAAGGGTGTTTCGAAATATGAGAACCTGTACGGGTTTAATATTGGAGATGCGGTGAAGAGCAAGCTTGAACTGCCGGATGATTTCGGTATTCGTTTTATTAACGATGCGTCGGCGTTTGCAGTAGGGGAAGCGTGGGCAGGAAAAGCTAAGGATTACAGAAAATCGATGTGTATTACTCTGGGCACAGGATTGGGGTCGGCATTTATTAGTGACCGTATTCCGGTTGTTGATGGTCCGGATGTTCCTAAGATAGGTTGTGTATACCATTTACCTTATGGTGAAAGTATTGCTGATGATTATTTTTCAACCAGGTGGTTTATAAGAAGTTACAAGGAGGCTACAGGGAAAGAAATAGGTGGGGTGAAGGAATTATCGGATCTGGCACACGGGGACAAGACTGTTCAGGGGTTATTCATGAAATTTGGTAACGATCTTGCAGTTTTTCTGGCTCCGTGGCTGAAGAAGTTCGGGGCTGAAATACTGGTTATTGGAGGCAACATTTCGAATGCATATCATCTTTTCGGAGAGGTATTTGAAGAGAGGCTGAGGAAAGAAAGCTGGAAAGGAGACGTGGGTATTTCTGAGCTTAAAGAGGATGCGGCACTGCTTGGCAGTGCGTACCTCTTTGATGATCATTTCTGGAAGGCTGTACAGCATGCCCTGCCGTTGATGTGAAAGTATAAAGTTCAAGGTTAAATGTAGTTCAAGGTTAAATGTTCAAGGTTTAAGGTTTAAAGAATACTGTCTTGTATTAACCCCCTTTAAACTGGACTAATTTCCAAAGGTTTTAGAACTAATGATTCAAATATATTATTTTTGATTAACCGATGCAAATCTTCAGGTGAGGAGCCAATTCCTGTTTTAGGATGCGGCTTCTCCTTGAAGAAAAATATTTCTCTGTTCCACTTGTTTTTCTTTATTCCAACAATGCCTAGTTCCCAGAGTTTTAAAAATTCTTTTGGCGTATGGCACAAAAGACTTCTCATTACCCTTGTTTCATTATAAGCTTGAAAAAAACCTTTAAAAATTTCTCTGGCATGCCCGAGATCCTGAAAAATGTTTCTTTTGCACACTAATCTTGTAACAGTATTGTGGAATGACTCTATATGGGCATTTTGCTGTGGAGTTCCTGGCTGGATAAACTCATGGGCTATGCCAAGAGACTCCAGTGTTCCGGCAAGAGCCTTAGCAATAAACTGTGGACCATTATCCGTTCTGATCATAATTTTTATCTTTTGCTCCTCCCGGTATCTTTTAACATCAGGATCATTTAAAAGATCATAAACCAATTCGGCAATACCTTTACTCTTCATTACATACTGCAAATCCCATACAGGAGCATACCTGCAAAAAGTGCATAAAAAAGTTACCAGGAAAGCATTCCTGTTTTCTTCATGTATATACACATATTTAATATCGGCCTCTATTGTTCTGAAGGGACCCTCCAGGGGCGGAACAGAATATTTTATAAATGTCTTATTAAGAGAAGCTGATTTCTTCGTTGGGGGATGCAAAAGATTATTCTCATTCATTAACCTGTAGACCTTTTTGTAATTAATCCAGTATCCCTTCTGTCTTAATAAATCTGTTAATATCTGGTACCCATAATCATGATATTCTGGATCTATAAGTTGCATAATTTCATCCACTACAACCTGATTGGACACCGGATTACCCAGATACAGAGTATGAGTAGAAGGTCGCTTACCCTTACTCCGTCCATTGGGCCTGTAATAATATGTACTCTTATTCATGCCGGCTATCCTTACTGCATCAGCTACTCTGATTCCTTTTGCCACATACCTGCAGATTACTTCTCTCTTTTCTCCGACAGACCAAACTTTTTTTTTAAAAGCTCGTCTTTAAGCTTTGATTCAAGTTCCTTTTCTGCAAGAAGCTCTTTTAATATACGATTCTCCTTCTCAAGCCTCTTGATATGAGCATCCATGTTCTTACCTCGCCTATCCTCCAACCCCTTTATACCAGAGGACTGATACTTATCAACCCAATAATAATACAAGCTTTTTGATATGCCGTATTTGCGGCAGCCTGCAATAACCCCAAGACTTTGGATATCTAGTATGATCCTCTCTTTCTCTTGGGCCGTTCGTTTGTTAAGCTTTTTTACCATCAACATAAAAGTACAATTTTATTTTTGTACTTTTAGTCTAGTTTTTTATGGGGTCAAACCAGTCTAACAGAAAAATCTCATTATGAATACAAAAATCAGCCTTTCAAAGATTCTTCCAGTGCTCATGTCGTTTTTTGTGATGAGTTTTGTGGATCTGGTAGGGATAAGTGTTGACAGGGTAAGTTCCGATATGGATCTCAGTGCGACGCTTGCCCAGTTAATTCCGATGGCAACATTTCTCTGGTTTTTCCTGCTATCGGTGCCGGTAGGAATTATTCAAGCAAGATATGGTAAAAGGTTTGTGCTTAATGCAGGAATGGTTTTGACAGCAGCCGGACTGCTTATTCCTTTTATTTCTTATTCCTTCGGGATGGTGCTGGCAGGGTTTGCTCTTATTGGCATCGGTAACACCATTGTGCAGGTATCAGCAAACCCGCTGTTATTGGATGTTGTACCTTCAAACAGGGCATCGAGTTTTCTGAGTTTCTCGCAGTTTATAAAGGCTGTCGGTTCGATGATTGGTGCTCCGCTGGCGGCGGTTTTTGCTTCGCAATTTGGTGACTGGAAGCTCGAATTTCTTGTTTTTGGCATCATATCGTTACTGGCTGTAATGTGGCTGGGGTCTGTAAAAATAGAAGAGCGGAAGGAAGAAGGTTACCGGGCGACATTGAAAACTTCATTTGGCCTGCTTGGAAACAGTTACATACTGATGATGGTTGTGGCTATATTTCTTGTAGTGGGGGTGGATGTTGGGTTCAACTCGAATTCCGGGCAGTTTCTGATGAAGCATTTCGGTATTGAACAGACAGCAGCAGAGTCGGGTCGCAGTGTTTATTTCTTCGGACGTATGCTGGGAACATTCCTCGGAGCAATATTACTTACAAGAATTCAGGCACCCAGATTTCTCACGTGGACAACAGCACTATCGATAGCTACTGTGGCAATTCTTCTTGTTATACCTTCCAGGGCAATAGCCTGGGGACTTGTCTTTCTGACGGGTCTGGCAGTTGCCAACATCTGGCCTCTGATATTTTCCCTTACCGTTGGCAGGTTCCCTGAACGCAGCAGTGAGATATCCGGGTTGATGATAATGGCTGTTTCAGGAGGTGCTCCAATACCTTTCCTTATCGGCTGGATTAGCGATATGAGCAACATTGTATTTGGCATGTCGGTTCTGATAGTTTGTCTGGTTTATATTCTGGCAGTGTCGGTGTATAATTTAAGAGGAATGAGGAGAGAGGAATGAGGAATAAGTTGAAAGGAGTTTTGCAAATATTACCTACCCTCAGTAATAAATTGGGAAGAGTTTGACCAATATTTCTGGATACCGTGACAGTTATTTACAAGCTCCATCTGTGTGCAATTTAACTTTAATATGGATTATTTGCGAATGAATGCAATCGTTTTAAACATATGTACCATTTTAATTTTTTGAGAATTATCATGAACAAAATGAACGGGATTAATGTTAAGTTCATAAAGTATTCGTTATGGAAAAATCACAGGTAAACTTTGAAAGTGGAAAAGTTTTCAGATTTTTTGAGATAGTTGATTATTCGGAAAAGAGCGTTGTTAGCCGTCAGATAATAAAGTCGGAGCGTGGTAGTGTAACAGTATTTTCCTTTGACCGGGGGGAGAGTTTGAGCGAGCATACTGCACCGTTTGATGCTCTCGTTCAGGTCATAGATGGAACAGCACGGATAACAATAGGCGGCAAGGAGCATATACTTAATGCCGGGGAATCGGTTATTATGCCCGCATCAGTGCCACATTCAGTATTTGCACCTGAGCGGTTCAAGATGATTCTGACGATGATAAGGGGTTGATAAATTATGGAACAACACCATCTTTGTCCAGTATGGGTAGGATACCTATCACTTATACCTCTCCGCAAACTTCGGCATAATCCCCAAAAAATACTTGGGCCATATATTAAATCTGGCATGACTGTGATGGACTATGGTTGTGCCATGGGTTTCTTCAGCATTCCTATGGCTAGACTGGTGGGGGAGGGTGGCACAGTTTATTGTGTTGATATCCAGCCTGAAATGCTTGAAAGACTTAAGAAAAGGGCGGAGAAGCATGGGGTAAGCAATATTATAAGGCCGTTGCTTGTTAATTCAGATTATAATCCGGCAGAACTTTCCGGGAAACTTGATTTTGTAATGTTATTCTACGTTGTACATGAGGTGGCAGAAAAGAAACAATTGTTTGCCGATCTTGCCATGATGCTTAAAAGAGGTGGAAAAATCTTATTCGCTGAGCCAGATGGACATGTCACATCTGATGAGTTTGAAGAATCGCTGAAGCTGGCTGCGGAAGCCGGGCTGGAATTAACAAACGATAAACCTGTAAGAAACAAGCTTTCAGCAATATTGATAAAGAAATAATATCTAAAAACTTAGTTGATTAAACAACATTTCTGACTTTCCGGGTTAATCAATAGATTTTTTGATTTGACTAATAAAAAAGTGAAATTTCCGTGCGATAGCCGGAAAAAAAATAATCTTTTATGTAGCCAGAGGAAGATTCGGGTTTACTTCTGCGGGTTGGGAATGATACAGAGAAATTCAAAATCCTCACTGAAGGGGTTTTTGAACTGATGTTTTTCATCGGGTTTTACGAAAAGACTCTGACCTACTTTAATCTCATGTTCATTTCCGTTTTCATCGACAATAATTCCCCTGTTTTTTTCAATCTTGACTACATGTTCATAGTTGTGTTGATGGTAAGGGGTATGTCCACCCGGTGAGATTGTGAAATGTCTCATTATAATATTATGTGATTCATCTTTCGGGCCAATCAGGATTTTCATCCTGACTTTCTTTGCGCCTTCCATCTGCACCTCTGCAGATTCAATTTCATGGTTGTTATTTATTTTCATATTCAGATGGTTTTATTATTTATAAATCAATTTTTTCCTGCATTTTATTATACAAACATATGAAAGTTTGTAAATGTTTAATGAATTCTGGGAACAGTTTCGATGATGTTACCGATAATAAGATGAAAAACATCCGAATTTTGGAGACCCGGTATACGGGACAACAATCCCGACAGCGCAGCGTTTCGGGAACAATCGAATTTCGGAGTCCCGCTTCGCGGGATAAATTCCACGGAGGTCCCGATAGCGCAGCGTATCGGGAACAATTGAATTACTATTGAATTACTATCGAATTACTATTGAATTACAATTGAATGACGCGCCGAGCGAAGCGAGGCGCAAATGACTATTGAATGACTACTGAATGACGCGCTGAGCACAGCGAAGCGCAAATGACAACTGAATGACACGCTGAACGAAGTGAAGCGCAAATGACCTTAAAAATTGGCACGCAGAATCCTTTGCTACAAACAGGTCGCTCCTACGGAGCTATTTATTTAGAAATGGATGATATTCAAGCCCCCTCTCAGGGGGTTTGGGGGTCGCCCCCTGCCAGGGGGTTGGGGGTGGTTCTTTGGCTAAGGGCACAGGGTGACCAGTAATAAGTATTCAGTATTCGGCAAGTAAATAGCCAATGCTTTAATATGAAGTATATTCAAATTCGAATGGTGTAAAATAAAGTCGAATATATTCATTGAACTTTGTCGTTTAATTATTTTGTTTACTCTTTATCACCGACTTGCTCTTTTTGGTTCTGGAAAGTTTTCGCGACCGTTAAGCCTCTTTAAGAACCCATTTTGTGGTTTCTTCATCAAGAGTTCCCCAGGTAACAGGGCCATAAGGATGTTTATATGGAACTGAATCCTTGAATTTCACAATATCTTTGAGAACCCAGACGTTCATGCCCTTAAAATATTTTGCTTCAGCTTTAGTTAACGGTCTAAATCACATTATTTTGTGATTCTCATATGCTAGCTGTGGAGTGAATTAAATTACCTCTGTGATGAAGGCGGAACCAACAACAGTTTTAGATCCTGCTTTGATGAGAGCAACCGGGCCAATTTTTTTGGTTAACTTCGAGTATATTTCCCATTTCTTTACACCAGCCAGAATCAAATCGATCCATAGCTCCCTGATTGGAATTCCTGAAAGTGTATTCATCTTGTATTTGTTTATTTAAGTTTTAGAATCTCTGTTTTTCAATTTATTAAAAAATACCAATAATTCTTTACATATGGTCATTATGGGTTAATGAAGCACTTTTTAGCAAAGATTCAAATGATATTTTATTTTAAAAAAGTGACATTTTTTAATGTCATATTAGTAATAATTATATCTCATTTTTTGAGATATTTTTTCTACCTTCAAAAGCAAATTGATAACTATCACAATGAACCGTATAAAAGAAGTGCTGGTTGAGCAGGGGATTAAGCAAACCTGGTTGGCAGAGAAATTAGGGAAGAGTTTTAACATGGTAAACTCATATGTTCAAAATCGCAGGCAACCAAGCCTTGAAACGCTTTATAAAATTGCCGAGATCCTAAAAGTTGACGTAAAAGAACTGATTATTAGTAATAAGAAAAGTTAACTTAACCGGATGAAGGAATGAATATCTTAAAATTCCATAGCAACCTTATTGAAAATTACAGGAATTATATAACAAGTTTCCTGAATATTAAATTCCCTGGCATAAGTGAATTTGTTGACAAGGAAATAAGAAATAAAAAACTCTGGCCAGAACCATTGGTTCAGTTTAATCCGACTTATCTGCCGGGTTGTGAATTAAAAAAACTGATAAGTGAAGGAGTGCTTAACCCTGAACTGGAAAAGATTTTTACAGCTTATGAATGTTAAAGGCGGTTTTTTGGCTATGCTTTTACATGCCATAAGAGTCTAGGAGGTGAATGGAATGAAGTTTATTAGTGTCTTGATAATTCTATCCACGAAATACCCAAGCCTGGTATTTACCAGTGGTTATATGCTGTTGTTACAAGAGCAAAAGATCGATTACATGTTGTAAATGATTGGTTTATAAAATGAATATATTATGAACTCAAAATTATTTGTTCAGGAATTTGGTTTAAATAAGAGGCTGGCAACAGTGATTTATAATTTTATTCTAGATAATGGGATAAAAATAGCTGACAGGGATACAGACTTAATTTCAAAGAAATTCATAAAAAAGATAATTGAAAAATATGGAGTCATTATAAATGGTATTGCAACTACGAATCCAAACATAAAAATAGAAGATGAAGATATTGTTGAATTAAAACAATTTGATATAAAATTTATTTGTAGAGAAAATACTGCATATGAAGATAATAAGCCAAAAAGTGAAAATATGAATCTACCAGCTTTTGGAGAAGAGATCAGGAATGTCAAGTTAAATTCATTTGAGAAACAGAGCGAAACTTCAGGATCTGAAAAATTTAAAGTGGTTAAGCAATGTGTCCACGGTTCTGAAGTCGAGATTGATGTCGTTATTGAAAATCTTCTAAGTGAAAATTTTGGTGTTAATGCTATTTCTGAAATTCCACCCAATGAGTTTAAAAAAGCATTCTGTTTATTTATTAAACTATTTCAGGATAAGGGCCATAAGATGGTGTACCAATCAAAATATAGTTATGAATTAACTGATTTTCTTAAGAACTGGGTAAGTGACTCAAATATACACAAGGAACTGGCATTTTCAAAGCAACAATTATCAAATTCTGGGATGTTAATAGAAAAACTTATTATAGGTAAAGCTGAAAAGGAGGATGAATTACGTCAGTTAGTAAATTATTTCTGTATGGGCCAATATGATTCATTTTTATACAGGTTTCTACAGGATTATAGCAAATTGATTAATAGCTCCACATTTCAGTTTATGCTTTTACCTTTATTTGATAAGAGTCTTTCAAATAAGATGGGTTTACAGAACTTAATTAAAGCTATTGATGAAGCTTCCAACATACACGAAATTGAGAAGAAATATTCACACTATGAGTCCAAAAAATCATTATTTGAGAATTATTTACAAAATTTAGAAAAGAGTGATACATATAATAGAGGTTTTTTTAACCCTATCTACGAACATCTATTGACCCTGTTCAAAACAGCTTGTGATGCTATTAAAGAAAAATCAGCTGTTATTAAAGTTGAAACATCAACTAAAAAATACAACTTCCAAAATAAGGATAATACCAACCAAGATATTTTTATTTTCGTTTCAAATAATGGAGAAGGTTTAGCCAGAAATTTGTTAATTAATTCATTGAGCCAATGGTTTATATTTGAAGAGATCATAGTAGGGATACTTAAACCAGGAGAACGAAGAGAGATAATTATTAATGCAACAATTAAATACTCACCTGATTTCAAACCGAATTTAGAAATAAAAATGCAATGGGAGGAAACATCAGGAAAAATAAAAAATGATAAGACGAATTTAACATTAGAATTACAGGAAACAGATATCCCATGGGATAAATTAATAAAACAAAATTTATATACTATTCAAATCATTGAAGATAAGAATAAATTGTATGGCAGAGATGAAATATTGGAAGAATTAAAAATGAATATTCTTAGTGATAATATTATTTCATATAAAATCTGGGGTCAAAAACGGGTAGGTAAATCTTCTATCGTAAAGACACTTAAAACGATACTTAATGATTATGAGAATGTAATAGTAGTCTATAGGAGAATTGGAGGTATTAGAAATTCTAATCCAATCATCACTCTTAACGAGCTTGGAGAAAGCTTATGTTCAGAAGTTTTAAATGAAATTGACAACAAAGTAAAATCACCCAAACTCAGAGAACAACTAAAAAATATCAGTGTGCCAGTTTTTAACGGTTCTTTATATCCACTTGAATCATTCCTGATGAAGCTTCATAGAATAGAAGGGTCATTAAAATTCATTTTTATACTTGATGAATTTGACCGAATCAATGAAGAATTCTTTTTGCCTGGAAATATTGGTGAGGTTCTCTCTCAAGGTATTGGAAAAGGATTGAACGAAGAAAAATATATCGGATTCATTCTTGTTGGATCAGAGAATATGCAAATTCTGGATAGACAGGGTATGAATTATAATAGTTATCGTGAACTGGAAGTTGATACTTTTAGTAAAGTTACACAATATCAATCCTATAAGAATATAGTTACTGGTCCTGGTAGTCCATACTTAGTTTTTTCTGAAGAAGCAATTGACAAAATATTTGATGTAACAAATGGGAATCCATATTTCACAAATCTTATTTGCCAAAATGCATTTATGAATGCTTATAAGACTCGGGATGCTTACATTGACATTCATAGTATTGATTTTGCTATAGACTTAATTGTAAAGTCATCACAGAAAGGCCATTTTGAGCATTATTGGGGCGATGGACTAACAGAGGAAAGTGATTCAAAGAAGGAAAGAAAAGCTGATATAAGAAGAAGAATATTAGTTAGTTATAGTATTTCGTACAGGCATGACACGAATCATTTTCCAAGTAAATCTGAAATTTTAAGGAATTTTAAATACCCGACAGAATATAAAATAGAACCTTATGAGGTAGAAAATACAATAACCGAGTTTTTTAACAGGAAAATATTTTTTGAATACAATAATTCAATTCGCATAAAACCTCAAATATTTGAAAATTGGTTGATTACTACAGGTAAAACACTAATCATAGAAGGTGTATCTGACCTTGAGGCACAACATAGAGAAAAGGAGTTGGAACTTGAGTTTGCATTAAAGGATGAAGAAATAAAAAGGCTAAGTGAAAAATATATTTTTAAAGGACAAAAGATTCAAGTTGAAGAATATAAAAAATATTTCAAACAATTTGGTAGTTCTATAGTGCAAAGGAAAATCTTTGATTTAATTGATTTAATATATTTCATTTCTCAAGAGGAAATAAATGAATTTTTTAAGAATGAACAAAGAAATATATTCTTCAAACAAATTTTCGAGGTTAAGGAAAATGTTCGTAAAGTATTTAGGGAGGGTATAGAAATTTTTTCATTTTCAAAGAATTTTGAAGAAAATTTACCAATAATAGATACTTTTAAATTAATGAGTAGAATTAGGAAAAATAAAACTGTAAAGAACATTTTCGATGATAAGGATGTTTTAGAAAAAAATACACCAACTGAAATAATTATTATTGAGCCAATTTTAGATGATATTACTACATTTCAGCCAAAACTAATTGAATTTCTGCAGAATGAATATATTAAAGAGAAGATTCAGGTAAGATTGGTAAGTCTCGTCATAACAACAAAAGCCAAAACAGCAATAATAAAATCAACAGCTCCTTTTAATAAATTTAAACTTGTCTTCTTAAGAGAAATAGAAGAAACTAAGATCAAACCATTTATTGAGGGAACTGAATTATTTGAAAAAACAGATGAAGCTAATCAAGCATATTTGGAGGTTCGTAAATTCTTTCCAAATATGAATAAAGATACTCTGTTAGTTTTATTTGAGCCTTTTTGTCCTAGTAAATCATGTCCGATTCTGTGGTGTAAGACGTCCCAATTTACTCCGCTATTTTTAAACGTAATTGGGAATTGCTCTAGTTCGGAAAATATTTCAGAAGGAGAGCAACTTCGACTCAGGCTATACAAAGCAAATACAGAGTTGTCTCAAAAGTTAAATCGTTACATAATTGATAGACTTAAAAGGAAAGGTGAATCAGAGGGTAAGGATTGGTTTAGTGTAGATTATATACCGAAGGGAGTAATGGAAACAATTTCGTCAAGATGGATTCAAGAAGGCCAAACCTCACCAAAGGAATCATATTTTGATTTTCTTGATTATAAGAAAATTATCTCATTAGATTCATTTTTAAGCAAGGTGCTGAAATTACCGGGATTAGATTTGTCATGGTGTGATAAGTTAAATGTTCTTAGAAGGGATCCTGCTCATCCAGAAAAACCAGCTCCATCCCCTGAAGATGTAGAATACTTTGAGAAGGTAGCTAGAAAAATTATTGAACAAATAAATCTCAATCCTATTTAAAATAAGTTCTGTTAAATTAAATATTTATAATATTTTATTGATAATTACTCATATGTTTGAAATTAAAGAAGTCTGTTTTTTAATTAACTCAAGTTGCTACCTATAAAAATTTTTCATCAATGGTAAAGACAAAAATAAACAGGATGACTTTCATTAAGAATCCATTAACTGTTACAGCATGAATTCTTTTGGGGAACATACTGGATATCTGACTGAAAGTAGTCTCAACTCTCTTTCTGGAATTTGCAATCAGGAAATTTTCCCAGGCTTTGTGAGGTCTCTTTGTATTGCTTTTTCTGGCAATCATAAGTTTTATGCTCTCAGCTTCATAATATATATCTTCACAATTATAATCTGTATAAGCACTATCACCATACAAAATGCTGTTTTCAGGAATATTAAAGTACATATTCTTCATCCCGTCAATATCATGATAACATCCGGGAAGCAGAGCAAATTCAACGGGGATTCCATCAATTGTTGCAATTATCTGGACGGAAAATCCGTAAAAGTATTTTCGCATCGATGGCTTATAACCCCTGTATTGTTCTCCCTTGATAAGTCTGGAACGACATATGCGAACATTTTCACAAGTTGCAATAGGAAAGCTGTCAATAGAATATTCAGATGATATGTTCAATCTTTTTATAACCTCGGCAATGTTTGAGAATAAATCTATTATTAACTCGAAGATAGAATGGATTCTTCTGTTAAAACGACTTTTTCCCAGCATTCCGGGACATAACTTCGTTGATTTGGCAAAGCTAATAGCATGATCAATATTGCCATGGAAATATTTTGCAGCTATCAAAGCCACTGTAATAATCTCAGAATCAGAAGCATTCCGGGTGGCTGGTTCTTTATGTCCGATTTCTTTCAAAAGATCGTCAATAAACACGTAAATTGCAATGAATTTTTCTATCATATCCTTCAGGTCTTTATGTTTGGTAACTTAAACCTGAAGGATATTTTTGTTAAATACAAACTTTCATGTGTTTGATTATCAACATATTATATAAACTTATTAACATTTTTATGCTGATTATCAATATTTTATAAAATATTTTTAAATTCTCTAACTAGCAACTTGAGTTAATTAGATTGAGAGCCCGACAAAATTGGATTGGAATATTGTTATTACTATGTAATGAAATATGCTCCTTATAGCCTCTCTTTTGACATCTCTTATAGGCCTTATGCTAGCTTAGCAGAGTGGCAAAATTCTTGAAGTTATTCATCTTTACACCCTTTGGGTTGTCTAAATGCTTCGTGTTCCTATGGTCTTGTAGTCACCAGTCATTTCGAAGTGAAACAAAGATCCCGATAGCGCAGCGTATCGGGAACAATTGAATTACAATTGAATTACAATCGAATTACAATTGAATTACTATTGAATTACTATCGAATCCCCGACGATCGAAGCGAGGCGCAAATGACTATTGAATGACTACTGAATGACGCGCTGAACGAAGTGAAGCGCAAATGACCATTGAAATTAGCCCGCGCTTGCCCGCCGTGCTGCCAATCGGCAGTCAGGCTGGGATTGACGCGGATTCCGGCTTCGCCGGAAACGTAGATTTACGCAGATCAAAACAAATTGCGCCGGGTGTGGAAATTCCGTTTTTAGAAAACATCTCGTCCCGGCGCCAATAATTGCTCGACTTCTTAGCTACAAACAGGTCGCTCCTACGGAGCTATTTATTTTATTTAGAAATGGATGATGTTCAAGCCCCCTCTCAGGGGGTTTGGGGGTAGCCCCCTGCCAGATAATGCCAAATGACATTGCAAGGGGATTGAAAAAATATTTATAGTTCTTTGACATATTTGTCAATAATTTGCAAATACTGATTAATTACTGGTTTAGCAATATTTGTTGTATGATGAATG
>Ga0116145_1003159_pt1 | contig 14105 bp, 9 predicted proteins | sample AD_JPNHG1_MetaG_FD_89747 | JGI IMG/M metagenome (GOLD analysis project Ga0116145, IMG submission 89747) | Active sludge microbial communities of municipal wastewater-treating anaerobic digesters from Japan - AD_JPNHG1_MetaG | ecosystem: Engineered > Bioreactor > Anaerobic > Digestate | place... | reverse complement strand
AGATCTCGATGTTGATGGCTATGGGCAGGCAGGCCAGGCCCCATGCATTTGATCTATGGGTGGACTTCTTCACATGGATGATGTCCTCGTAGGCGAAGTCCTTCTTCTGGTTGTTCTTGACCTGGATGTAGTTGGGTTTGAAGAAGCCGAACTCGTCATAGTTCTCTACAATCTGAACCTCAGAGGGCAACATGCGCTCCAGTCCCATCCACTGGCCCTGAGCATTACGCATCTTGATCAGAAAGCCGTTACCACAGGCCAGATAGAACTTCATCAACTCTGCCAGGATAGTGGATTGGTCTTCACAAGCAGGAAATTCTGCCTCTTCCATCCATGCCTTGACCTGGCTGTTCTTGCAGTCAAACTGCATGATGGTTGCCATGGTCAGGGCATCGATACAACCGGAGTGGTACTCATCGGTATCCAGGAGGTTGAGCAGATTGCTCATCGAGTAGGGCTGAGAGACCACTTTCTTGGTCTCGGCAGCCTTGGATACCAACTGCTTACCGATCCGCTGATACTTGGATAGATCTATGGGTTCCGGCTTGTATTTGCTATCCAGGAGATCAGCAGCCGAACTGATCGCCAAGTTATAGGCACCGATACGCATTACTCTCATGAGCCCGCTCCTGCGCCACTTTTAAGCAGGTCTATCTTGGCGATCCTGACCAGGCGTGTGCCATCAATGCGACTAGTGTAGTATTCGATACTGGGCAGGTCTCTGTTCATCAGTTTCAGGTAGATACCTCGGAACTTCTCTTTGAGTGAGTATAGTTCAGAGTCCGGATCGGATGCATTCTGGGCATTGACGATCAGGAAGACTGTCCAGGCGATATTGGTATCCACATACTGCCGGGAAGTGCCATGCTTACCTGTCTCGGAATCGAGGATCAGGATGGCGCAAGGCAGGTTCTTGGGGATGTTGTCCTTGTTATACAGCACTTCGGTGATACCGGCGAGATTCAATGCTTGAGTGATGCGATCTCTTTGGAAGATGAACTTCTCCAACGTGGTCATAGACTTACCTCGATGCTGTTCAACTGCTGATAGATCCACTGCTCCCGGTTAGCGATAACCTGAGCAAATACGTTACGGGCAGCGATACCTTCCCGTTTGATCTTGCCCCGGATAAGATAAGCGATCTCGGCAACGGTCAGAGCTTTACCCGTCTCTTTATCAGTCCAAGACAGGTGCTTGCGTTCGACCCAAGCTATAAGGGGAGCGATCGGAGTCCAGGAAGGAACTTCGCCGCCCAAAACGAAAGGCTCATGACGAACATTGGAGCCTACTCTCAGGATCATGGCAGAATCGGTGGTCTGGAGCAGATAACCAGTATTGCCGTAGAAATCGCCCTTGTCATAGATCTGCTGTGCAAGTATCTCCTTGCGGGAATCGGCATCGATCACAGATCCGATAAGATGCAGACGACTCTCAAGGGCAGAATAGATAGCCCGGTAGATCTCAATCATCAGCTCATCCGGAGAAGTAAGATCACGATTAGGCATCAGATAACTCCCACTCGAATAGGGCGAGGCTGTCTGGGCTTGAGTTCATTCAGTCGATCCATACCTGCAGGATTGAGATAGGAACTCAAAGTGGTGAGTGCTCTCTGCTCAAGGTTGGCTTTAAATGCGTCAATTTCGCTCCCTGTGAGCAGTTCGGTGGCAGATTGGTCTAATCCTACGGTCTTTACTATTCCCTCGCCCAGGGTCTTCAAATTGAGAAACTCGGCAGTAGAGTGCAGCATCAGGAACGAAAACCCAAAACGAAAAGAAATCAGGAATGGCTCCTCTTCTGGCAAGTCATCGTGAGTTGCACGTTCAAAATGCTCCTGCAGAACCAGTGAGTGGATCAACTCCAGTACTAGTCCCTGATGCTCCTTGAAGATGCCATTGTTGGACATCTCCTTGGGCAGATTGAGGATGGCGAGCATGGCATCGGTCTCGACCGGAATAGGTATCACTGGCCCTTCCTCATCAGCTCGGAGAGTTCAATCGCTCTCATTCCCACTTGCTTTGCCCACTTGGAGGCCAGCATGTTATTGGCGGCACGCTCCCAGTCTCCAGCACCGATAAAAGCCAAGGTGTTGTTGAAACCTAAGAGACCCTTGATGCCCAGGTTGAAGCACATATTGAGTAGCACCGACTGACGGACCTCATCGAGCTTATTGTAAACATCGGGTATCTCATCGATCAGCCACTGCTCGCAGTCTTGGATATCCCTTTCCAGCATCGCATAAGCCTCTTTCTGGGAGATGCCCCGGTCATCGAGATTGCGGCCGATACCGATAGTCAGCTTACCTGCTGTGCAACTGTATGGCTTCAACCGCAGACCTTCATGTCTGACTAACTGAGCTTTGATTCGGTTCATCAACGCTTCGGTCATGCTTACTCCTTGTTCTGTTGTGATCATTGATCAGGAGCCAGGAAAGCACTACCCTGTATGCTGACAAATCAGGATGTATCAGGATACCAAGGAGATTTTGCTTGACTTATTTGAACATCTCTTTTCTATGGTTCAGACAAGGAAAGAAGTAATAAGGAAAGATTTGAATAGATGTATGAAGCTGTATGGGATGAGAAGAAGAACTCTATCATCCTTCTCGAAAATACGATAGACCATGAGAGTGTGTCACCAAGACCGGTGTTCTTTGAAGAACTCGACTTATTGGGATTTGCTGATAAATGGGAATATCCAAGAACAAATGCACCACTATTATGGGCTTTAGGTAGAGATTACTACTATAAAGGTGTTCTTGTCGCACGAGTAACAGGTGGCGATTTATATCAAAAACCTGATATCGATATTATTCATAATGGGCGGTTAGAGCCAGTTGACCTAGCTCACACAATTCGTAGTAATGCCGACATACTGAACAATCTTGTTGGGGAGGCATTAGAGTTCATTCGCCGAGTTCAGAAGGACTACAGCAAGCATCCGTCTCAGCTAACCGTAGCCTTCAGCGGTGGAAAAGACTCTCAGGTAGTTCTTGACCTTGTTTCTAGGGTTGTTAACCCAGATGATTACATTGTTATTTATACAGATACTGGTATGGAAATTCCATTTGTGGAAGATACAGTAGATTACACTATTAAATCATATCGATCTAGGTATCCGGCATTTAACTTTATTACTGCTAACCCCTCATCAGATACCGATAAATTGTGGGAGCTGTTTGGCCCTCCGAGCCAAAAGATCAGATGGTGCTGCTCAGTATGCAAATCTGTTCCATTTGTCCAAACTCTTAGAAAGCATGTTGATAATAAAAGGTTGGCAAATACCATTGTATTCGAAGGTGTAAGAGCAGAGGAAAGTAGTCGTAGGAACAAGTATAAACGATTAGCTTCAGATGTGAAACATATAAACCTGATAAATGCAAGACCAATCTTTGAATGGAATACTACAGAGGTTTTTCTATATTTGTTTCTTAGAGAAATCGAAATCAATAAAGCATATAGGCAAGGTATGTGGAGAGTGGGCTGCTCAGTATGCCCATTTGCCTCAAAGCCAGCTAATTACTATCTAGGATTACTTTTCCCGGAGCAAACTGAGAAATTTGTTAAGCACATACACAAGCTAGCCATCGCACGTGGGATGACAGACTCAGAAAAAATAAAGACATATATAGCAGATAGGTCCTGGGCTGGACGATCCGGAGGGATAGGCGTTGATAATCTTGGTGTGTCTAACGACATAGTTATTTCAGCAGAATCATATAAGGCGGTCCTTAGATGCCCTAGAGAGAATCTGCTCGAGTGGATGAAAACTTTGGGCAACTTATCAATCTCAAAGAGAGCCGACAGAACAGAAGTTGAGATATTGGTACAAGGTGTCTATATCCAAGTTGTTATATCACAAGTTAATGACTCGACTATGATGTTGACCTCTAAGAACATTAATGAATACCCTGTGATCAGAGGATTGCTTACAAAAATTATCAACAAAGCTACATATTGCGTTCATTGCGGTCTTTGTGAAGTTGAATGCCCGATACAGGCAATAACGCTTAAGCCATCTTTGAAGATAAATGAAACGTGTATACATTGCCACAAGTGTAGCACGTCGATAGATAAAGGTTGTATTCTTGCTCAGTCTTTACACTTACCTTTAGGAGGAGAAAAAATGAAACGGAGTTCGACAGGTTTAGATCGCTATAAGAAATTTGGCATGAGAGATATGTGGGTAAAATCGTTTTTATCTGATCCCGAAAATTGGTTTGAGACCAATACTCTAGGGTCTGATCAGATACCGTCTTTCAAAAGATGGCTTAAGGACGCAGACCTCTTAACTAATAGTAACTCGCCGACTGAATTAGTTGGGTTATTAAGTAATTGCGACGATAATGACGTCGTCTGGCAGATAATATGGGTGAATCTGTTCCATAACTCTCCTATCGTTAATTGGTATGTTTCGCTGCCTTTTGATCACTCCTACACAAAAAACGAACTGCTTGAGCTACTTCTAATTGAGTACCCAAGTATGGCCCGTTCAACATTGAATAATCCACTAAGTGCATTACTAAACACTTTTGACAACAGCCCTCTTGGAAGTCTGTTTCGAATAGGAGAACTCGAAAAGAAAGGCAGATCAGTTGAAAAGGTCACAAAACGTAAGCTTATGCATGTCTATACTGCGACAATGATTTATGCGCTATATAAATACGCAGAGATGAATAACAAATATTACCTAACAGTAAGGGAATTAATCGATTCGAAATCAACTGGTAGTCCGATAAAGATATTCGGGCTTCAGTTATCGAATTTTAGCGAAGTACTTAGGGGTATTCAAGAATTTGACAGTGATCTTGTTAAAGTTGATCTAGTCGCAAATCTCGATAATGTTAATTTAAACAAGGACTATGGTTCAATCGGAGCTTTGAACAGATATTTCTCTAGGAGTAGGCAGTCATGAGATACTCAGATATTCTATCATTAAACGATCAATTCATTGATACATTCGACCTGATTCATGAATCAGAAAGTTATTGGAAAACCTTTGTGCCCACGGAACGCTTTATAGCCATATTGAAAGCTGTAATAGATTCGATTGATACAAAAAGCCCGAAAGATCGAAAATCATTTTGGATTATAGGCTCATATGGCTCAGGAAAATCTCATGCATCATCAGTAGTTAAGCACTTGTTATCTGATGACATAGAATCGATAGACGATTTCCTATCCAGTCGGTTTTCAAACAATGTACAACTTACATCGAGACTTCGAGATCTTCGAAAGAGAAAGAGGCTTTTCCCAGTAGTAATCAAAGGCAGTAGCGGAATATCTGATTCAAGGGATTTTGCATTCACAATACAGAAAGCAGTCGCAAAAGCCCTAGAGAATTCAGGTATTAATATGGTCAGAGAGACAGAATTCTCAAAAGCTATCAAGTACATAACAAACAACAAACTCCATATTGACTGGGATAAAGTCATTGAGAGTAATGAAGAGCTGAGAAGCGTCGTGAGCAATTCTAGTGATCTTATAAAGAAACTTGAGAATTATGATTCACAGGTATTGAAGCTATGGGAGAAAGTATCAGATTTTAAACTCACTTTCGAAGACAATATTGAATACTGGCTAGGCGAGACACAACAAATTCTTAAATCCGAACATGGATACTCAGGCTTGTTTATCATGTGGGATGAGTTTACAAGTTTACTTGAGATGTCTGATAGTGGAAGCTACTTGAGTATTCTGCAGAACATCGCAGAGTTATCGAAAGATTTGGAACACGAAGTTTATCTCTACGTTATTAGTCATAGAAGACCAGAACAAACTCCTTTATCGCCTTCGGATATTAAGCATCTGCAAGAAAGGATCAAAGATTTTGATTATTCTATGGAGCCAATCACAACATATCAGATTATGTCCACAGCAATTCAAAGAAATGATCTAGCCAGGTGGGAAGAGCTAAAGAACCGGCATAGTGATGATATTGGTAGTCTGGTAGATAGCATTCTTGATGGTAGTAGTGCGGAGATTAAACGAAGCCTGTCAGATTTGTATCCAATACATCCGTATTCGGCATATTTATCTACTTACTTTGCACGAACTATTGGGTCAAGAGAGAGGAGTATATTTAACTTTTTGCATGATGAAAACCGTGGTTTTGTCAAGTACATAAAGACAAATCCTCAGGATGAGCTTAATGACTTTCTAACAGTCGATCTGATATTTGACTATTTTCTGCCAGAACTTGAAAAAATGGACGATGTCAACTCGCTCTCTATTCTTGGTAATTACAATACATATAGTGATTTAGTAAAAAAGAAAGATAACAACTATATGAAGATATACAAAGGATTGTTGTTGTTGAACCTTTTCGTTAAAACACTTAAAGTAGCTGATGGCATAAGTTCATCTCTTCTAAAGCCAAATGAGGAGAATGTTTCGCTCATGTTTAAGGGATCAGAGGTAGCAAAGAGTGTCACTGAGTGTCTTGGGTTTATAGATCATGAGCACATAATTGTGAAAAATCCAAGTGGCTTGTACGAAATTGGTAGCTCACGAATTCCATATAACGAAGTACAAGAAAAATATGATGAGCTGCTTAAACAAACCACTGATTTTACCGACTTAGCAGATAATAGCCAATTGTTTGATATATCAAGAATGCTACTCCAGAATGTGTTGAGAGAAACGGCTGATTCTCTCACGCTTGAATGCCTAATCGTGCCCGCAAGTATTAAAAAACACGAATTAATGCCGAAGATATATAAAGCACGAAAGAGAACTTACAAAATTCTCCACGTTGTGTTTATTGGTCTTCATCAAGCAGAGTTGATAGAGGCTCAAGAACTTGTAAAAACCCTTGATTGGCAGTCTGAACTGGACAGACCACCTTATGTGTTTACCATACTAGATACTGTGTTTAGCACTGAAGACTACAAGAAAGTGCTTCACTACAAAGCTTATGAGCTTGTAGCTCAAAGTCAAAACCTCAGTTATGACGAGCTATCAGGATATAAGAAACAACAGTCTTTGATTATCAATAACTGGATCAAGCAGCTATCTTTTGGTTACGTCACAGTAATCACTCAACTTCCTTCTAGCATTCTAGTTGAGCAACGTATTCCGTTGAACAAATATGATGAATTCATCAATAATAACTTGTCTCTTCAGTTTTTCTATCTGGGGCCTGAGGTACTAAGCAGTAAAAACAATAAAATAGCCACTTCAACTATGTGGAAGAGACAGACATCTCGAAAGGCAGCCCAAGCAATATTGCTGTCAGATAATAAAAAAGAATTTGAAAGCCAACTTAAGTCATCTTACGCCTATCTGTATTTATTCTACTATACCCAGAAGGGTGAAGATGCACTGAACAACGATTTTTCAGTGTCACAGGGATTCTCTGAGCACATAATATCGAAGACTAAGCTTACGTTTGACAAGATTATGAACGAGAATACTGGGAACGTCGTTAACATTGGTAAGAAGTTTAAATTCTTATCTGAGGCACCTTACGGATATTATCCGTGTACAGTATTTTACGGTATGCTAGCTTGGCTATTCAAACCATATTTGGGCAAGGTTTACTTGAAGGATAGCGCTAAAGTTGTAAATGCTCAGGACATGATTGAACTTATTGTAAATTTCTTTGAATACGCATCAGAGAATGAGCAAGTGGATAGTAAGAAACTGACAATCAGAATCGGATCTCCCCACGAGGACAAATTAATCAAACTGCTATGCGAAATTTTTAATCCAAAACAGAAAGATAGTTTAAAGCAGATAGTTTGGGACATTGCCCTAGATTATGTAAAAAACAAGTTTCGATACCCTCTGTGGATCGCAAAATATCACGATATAGCACAAGGTAACGAAGCAGTAATAAGTGCTTTGGACTCAATCATTGAGTTATTCAAGGCAGTCAAAGACGAAGAATACTCTAGTGAGTTTGTTCACACGACGTATAATAAAATATCCTCAACACAAACTGATCTCAGAATTATATTCAATGACACCAAAAATAACCCGGAGCTTTTCAAAAAGTGGCTTGAGTTGAAGGCAGTAGATAATGTTTCGGAACTAGATATTGATGCGATTGAAGAATACATCATCAAGAACTCCGGTGAAGAGCTAGTTTATACCTGCGAGGACGAGGTTACCACCCACAATAGAGTACTTACATTCCTTTTGCAGAAAGCCAGCAATGGCGCTACTAATGGTGGTGTTAACACATCAAATGGCAACGACAATACTACAGGTGACAATGGCCCTGATATGGGTGACACTGCAAATGGTGATTCTGAAGATAACAACGATACAGTTGATTCAGTTCAAGAGTATAATTTAGCGACTATGAGGATAGTAAATAGCCTTACAAATGCTGGATGGGACCCTCAGGCAATACTCATCATAGAGAGAATACTATCATCTGTTCCTCAGACCATAGAAGTGGCTATCAAGGCTTTACGTGAAGAAGGAATCGATGTATAAGGTATTCAACTCTATAGATGATCTAATGCTGGAGATTATCGAAGAATCAAAGATCAGCGATATGGCGAATCGTAGATACCCTGTCAGGTTTATATTTTCTGAAAACATGACCCAGTACAGAGAATTGGTCATTGATTTATGCAAGATAACGGACAACCATATCGATTTGAGTGCTTTGTGTAACGCTGACGTGTTTCCCACAAAACAAGATATATTCACGAAGATTGAGGATTTACTGTCTAATCCTAACTCGGTAATATATCCTATCTCAGAAGTACTAAGATTTTATCAAAAAAATGAGTTTATATCCTTCTTCAACTATCTTATGGATAGCATTGAAAATCCACCAACTGTCAACAATAGGATTTACTTACCTTTATACGGAATCTGGACACCCTTTCAAAACTTCGTACTTCAGGATTTTTCCAGGAAGCATCAGTGGGCTCCAATTTGGAAGTTACACAATGACGATGTAACTATGTCAGATATATATCGTGTCACATTTCCCGTAACTAATGATCCTAAATTTATAACCAATGCACAAGCATGGCTTTCACTTTGGAAAAACGACTATGAAAGTAGATATTATTCTACTTCAGCGAATCTGAACTATTTAGCAAAGCAGTTCTTGCCAGATGAGGTCTTCATATCTTCTAACGAAGTCAGTAATTATCGTGATCTGATTCAATCACTTTTCAATGTAGTAATTCCATTCCAGTACAAAACAAAAGATTTTGAGTATTGGGTAGACTTGTATGGTACCTTCCTAAGGTCACCCCAGTCAATTGCTCAATTCGACTTTGATAGCTACATTAGCAAGAGGTTTGAATATTGCCTTTTAGACCTAAGCCAGAGATCATTTATACAGCATTTTTTGAAACTAACTGGTGCATCGGAAAAATGGTTGTTAAGCAATTGGTACCAATCGAAATGTAATGGAGATGACACGCATGACAACTTCCGTCTTTGTCTTGAGTCTCTTTCTGAATATTCGGATAATGAACTGATTCACAACATCTGGGTATACGCTTTTCAACAACCTGGTAGTAAACGGTGGCTACACGAGAGATACAATCTATTAACTTTTATTCACAAAGAATTGGGCAAACCAACCGATGAATTCGAAAGCCAAGTTAGTTCCGAACTTGATAAGCGAGTCGATTTTGTGGATAGTAATCCTGATGTTCTTACGGGACTTCTGATTTGTGAATCACTTTATGTGTTAAAAAAACTGCGACAAGACGCATCCTTTATCAAATCTCCTGTTTTTCGCCGTAGATTTACAATCCTGTTTGAGTATTTAAACTGGGATGGATTCGATTTCATTTCCAAGGGTTGCAACAAATGGCTTACAACATATTTTAAAGAATATTGTTTGGGTAAGCTTACTTGGAAGCGACAACCTGAGATCGACAATATCCTGAGCAAAGTAAATTGCGATGCACAAGGTCTATATGAATGGTACTACAAGCAACAACTTCCTGACCATTCTAACGAACATGACGATGTATACTGGGTTGATTGCCTTGGAGCAGAATGGACACCATTGTTACTGCATCTAATCAAAGAACTAGACGTAGACAATAAGTGGTTTGTTGAAAGTGTAGATATTAGACGAGTATTTCTGCCCACGATTACTGATGTTAATAGAATACCCGATTCTCTTCACATACTAGATCTCGATAAATACATTCATAGCAATCAGATATCTAATAATATGAGCCAGGTATTACTAGGACAAATATCAATACTTCAATCGATTGTTAGGCAGATATTGGCTAGTTCTAGTGATTCTATTGTAATCAGCTCTGATCATGGCTCATCGTATTTGTGTATTAAAGAATTCGTTGATAACAAGGGTCTAGGTATGTCTGATACTGAACATGGTGGCCGCTATAAATGGATTGAAGACGGCAGCGACTTCGCTTCTGATCAGATAAAAATTCTCCACGTAGTAGAATCTCCACATATGCACGATAGAAGGTGTTTGATAGCGTTGAAGCATGTTTCTCTTGGAAATAGGCCACCGTTCGAAGCCCATGGGGGGGCAACTCCAGAAGAAATTCTAATCCCATTTATCAAACTTAGAAGAGTCAAAAAACAGCGATTGGTAGTTAAACCGACTCGTTTCCTTGGAGTTACAGCGAATAATCCAGTAATTGAACTCACTATCCAGCCAAAACCTTTAGGGATCCCTTTCATATTAGTGCAAGGAAATAGGTTTAATATGACTTTTAATCAAGATCATTGGACATGTAGTTTCAAAGGATTAAACTCAGGCCACTATGGTGCAACTTTAATCGCTGATGGTCAGAACTGTGACATCGAGTTATTAATAAAATCAGGTATAATACAGGAGGAGTTGTTTTGAACCCACTTGACGTGAAAATATGCGAGTATTTCCCAGATGAATCTGTCCTTAAGATCAAGAGCAGGTACAACGCTTTTTCTAGTAGGAATCTACCGTCATTCATCAAAGATTGGCTAATCAAGAAGTATACTTCCTCAGATGGCTCATTAGATGTGGACGGCTTAATTAGCTTCATGGATAATCATATACCGAGTAAGGATGAAAGCATACTCGTTAAGCTAAAAACACAGAAGGAACCAATAAAAATACTATCCAGATTCAATATTCAGGTTGATCTAAAAAATGACTTGTTTAAATTCGAGATCCCAGACCACGGTATCTCGTTAAATATTGGTATCATACCCGATTATGTTTTCAAGAAACACGAAAAGTACCTATCAGACGGAGAGCATTGGGGCGTTATCACTTTAGTATATGTACCCCCTATGGGCAATGTCAGTGGGCATGTACAACTTATTGACTATAAACCATTCCAACCATATCAGGTAGACCTAGAATACTTCAAATCAGCAAGGAAAAATTTCACCGTGTACGAATGGATTGACTTACTTATAAGATCGATGGAGTATAATCCTGATAATAAAGATACACAAACAGGTTTTAGCTCAATCGACCGAAAACTACTTTTTCTATCTCGGTTATTGATTTTTGTTGAGCCTAACCTCAACTTGATAGAACTTGCCCCTAAGGGCACAGGAAAATCATATGTATTTGGCAATCTAAGTAAATATACGTGGATGTTTAGCGGAGGAGTGGTATCAAGGGCAAAACTCTTGTACGATATTGGCAGAAGAACTCCTGGTATAATTGAAAACTACGATTTCGTGACTTTTGATGAGATAGAGACGATAAAGTTCGCTAATGAAGATGAGTTATTAGGAGCGTTGAAAAACTACCTAGAAAGTGGTCGTTTTACGGTTGCTAATTATAGCGGATCATCTGAAGCGGGACTTATGATGTTGGGGAACATTTCTTTATCACCGGACTGGCGTCCATTATCAAATAGATACTTTGTATCATTGCCCAGTTTCTTTCAATCTTCTGCACTCATGGATAGAATTCATGGATTCATTGAGGGCTGGAAACTTATCAGGCTTAATCAGGGTCTTATAGTAAACGGATACACTCTTAATGTAGAGTATTTTAGCGAGATATTACACAAGCTGAGGAATTGTTCCCATTATAGTCAAATCGTCTCAGATCTAATTCAAATCCCACAAAATTCAGATACAAGAGACGTTAAGGCGATAATCAAGTTAGCGACAGCGTACCTTAAGCTGCTTTTCCCTCATGTTTCTAATGCCTCGGAGATTGATAAAGAGGAATTCGATTTATTCTGTCTTGCTCCAGCTATCGAGAAGAGAAAGATCATTCGGGAGCAAAGGTCATTTGTTGACACTGAAGTAACTACTGAAATGCCAGATATTTCTGTTAAGGCCTAGATGATTGTTAACTATAAGATGGCTGTCATTGTCCTGCACTTCCAATGAAACGGCGGAAATGGAGTATGCGCTCCGGAGACCCCGACTGGGTTCATCTCTGAGTCGTATTCGATCTGGTCATCCTTGATCCAAGGTGCAAGAGCTTTGATATACTCCCGGGCATCATCCAGGCTGCTGGACTTGGTATCCAGAGCCATGAGGTTATCCATTACTTCCAGAGCATCGTTTAGGGGATAGACCTTGTCCTGGGCAGCCAGAGCCCGGCAGATGTCACTGGTGCGGTCATCGAGTATCACTACAAGTTTATAGTATCTGGCTTTCGCTTTCTTATAACCTTGCAGTCTTCCGAACTCTCGGATTCTGAGTGCAGTATGTTCTGCCAGTCCCTGCCAGTAATGGGATGAGCGATTGGCAAGGTCATTGAACTGGTCTTTAAGGGTATCAGCCAACATCTCTTTGGTATAGCCCTGTTCGATAGCTTTAGTGAGAGTATCTGCGAAGTTCTGACGTACGTCTGCTTCAAAGTGGTTCCCGATCCAGAACAACTGCTGTTTCTGAATGGTGGATGAGAGATGCTGATCTTCGATGCCCCAAAGCCCGATACTAGTCTTGGTGGGAGCCTGTACCTGGGTGTCCTTGAGTCCGAGCCGCATACAGCGGTCTATTATCGCCTTGGTGGGCTCATTGACCATAGCTGCGAAGTCGTCTCCCAACTGGGTATTGATGATGCCCATAAGCTTATCTATGGCGTTCTTGTTGATCTTCTCAGCACGTGGCATGTCACTCAGCATTTGGATGGCGAGTCGGGTCGCATCTCTGATCTCGGTTTTCCAGGCATTATTCAAGACCCTATAGTACTCAAGCATTAGCTGATCATAGTAGTTCATTAGAAGCTGAACCTTCGGACCTTGACTCTGTTCCTGCCAATATCGTATTCGGAGAAGCGTTCCAGACAGCCAGCCAAGGCATCACAGCCATCGATATAGCCATCAGGATAGGTGAGGAATTGACTAATGAGAGTAGGAGTATCCTGTCCCTCCGGAAACAGCACTTTGGCAGTCTCGATGATGGTCTCAGTTCTCTCGATGCGGAGGTTCTTGTTGTCTTTGTTATCAATACGCTTGATTCTGTGACTTATGGGTGGCAGATGGTTGTCCTGTGCCCATCTATCGAAGTCTGCCAGGATGCGAGCTTGACCATAGGTGGTTTCACAGGCAGCTCTGGCTTTCACTCTGTAAGTGCGATCAAGCTCTTGATAGGCATCATAGTAGTATCTGAAGAACTTGGTATTCTCAGTCTGCCGTATCCAGACATGGATTACGTAGAACCTGTTACCATCATAGCCAATGGAGATGACAGCCTTGTAACAGCCCTTCTCTCCCCAAGCAGGATCGGCATAGAGCCAAATCCGCTTCATCTGGGATGGATCAGGAAGGGTTCTATATTTGGTGAACCAGTGGTTCTTGAAGATGTTCCCTTCGATGACAGGCTGACCAAGCATCTCCCTTTGATAACCTGTCATCCCGAATTTAGCACGTAAGTTTGGCAGAGTGGTAGTAGGGTATTGATCCTCCCAAATGGACTTACCCTGCTGATCTTCGAGAGAGAAGCGCAAAATCGCTTTTTGGTGCGTTTTCAGGACTGACTGGTACCCTGAGGCGAAATCAGGATTATCAGCCCGCATTTCGCCTAATATGAGCTCCTGAAACTGGCAGATCGCATAGTTGGGATGTACCAGGTTACCGAGCCAGATGATCTTGCCATTCCCCTCAGGTGAAAGTGCTCCGGCAAGCTCCTGGGTGATCTTCTCCATGCGTCTTTTACCAATGGACTGGTTGCCCATGTTCTCTT
>Ga0116145_1003156_pt1 | contig 14118 bp, 14 predicted proteins | sample AD_JPNHG1_MetaG_FD_89747 | JGI IMG/M metagenome (GOLD analysis project Ga0116145, IMG submission 89747) | Active sludge microbial communities of municipal wastewater-treating anaerobic digesters from Japan - AD_JPNHG1_MetaG | ecosystem: Engineered > Bioreactor > Anaerobic > Digestate | place... | reverse complement strand
TCATGGGCAATGATCTGCTGGATAAGAAAGATCAGCCGAAGCTCTCGGAAACCGAAGATTGGAAAACCAAATTCAAGCTGGACTAGAGGCAGATACGTCTTTCCTCCGGCTTGTTCGAGCACCCGGCCCGTTTCGCGACGGCCGAAAGTTTCACACAGGGGCTTTCGATAAAACCATGATTCCGGATATTTCTTACCTGATTCTGAACTACAATCCCGACGGGGAACCGACAGCCGCGGACTGCCTGGCCGCCACGATCGATGCGTTTTATACGCGCAAAAGCCGAAAACTATCCTGTGAGGTGACCCTGCTGGATCAGGGCTCCGTGCCCGGCCATCGCAGGTGGCTCCAGGAGCAGCAGGAAAAATACAAATTTTCTCTGGTCCTGTTGAACGGCAATCTGGGCATCAGCGGCGCCGTCAACTGGTTGGTCCGCACCGCCAAATCCCCGGTCGTCGGCCTTATCACCTCCGACGTGATCATCACCTCCGGCATGGATGAGGACCTTTTTTCCAAAGCGCAGATTGAGGAAGTTTTTCAGGTAACGCCCTTCACCGACAAAAGCGACGGCGATATGGACTATCAGACCTGGAAGCCCGCGGAGCCTTTCGGTTCGGATGCTCCGGACCTTTCCCGGCTCCGGAAGGAAAAAGCCTCCCGGTGGGGAAACCTGCTGGGGCGGCCCGCGAAGCCCTACGTGCGCGTACTGGCCTCGGAGCTGAACGTCATGTTCTGGCGGCGGGAGATTTTCGAACGGGTCGGCTACTTCGACGAGCGCTGGAAGGCCTGCTACGAAAACAACGATTTTTCGCTTCGATGTTTTCTGGCCGGCGGATGCACCGCCGTGAGCATGGATTCGTTTGTCTGGCATTATCACAAGATGACGGAAAAAAGCCGGGCACGGGAAAAATGCTACGACGGCTGCATCGATTCGGACTGGCCGCGGGAAATCCGCCGTTTATGGGATGAAAAATGGCCGGATCTGGACTCCCTCATAAAAATCTATGAACCTCTGAAAGACAAAACGATCATGGACTATCCGAAGCTGCTGAAAAAATTTGCCCATAATATCTATCTGCCCTACGAGCAGACCGTCGTTTGGAAACAGGAGAAATAGACCATGCCATTGACTGAAACATTGAACCGCGAAGCGCTGCAGAAGATCGTCCGTAAAATCCGCCGGCGGGCGGAAAAGAAAAAAACGGATATCAGCGACCACCTGGAAACCCTTTTTGTGGAAAGCCTGAACCTGGAATCGCGGCTTATCGTGGAATTGGGCGTCGGAGACGGGGAATCGACTTTTGTTCTGGAGCGGGTGGCCAATTTGTGGGGGGCGAAGCTGATCAGCGTGGATATCGAGGACCGCGCGGATGTTTCAACGTTCAGGGACCGGATTTTTGTCCATGAGGACGATATCGCGTTTGCCGCCCGGTTTCCCGGCTGGTGCCGCGAGCGCGGCATCGAACCCGCCATCGACCTTTTGTTTATCGACACCAGCCATCTTTACGACCACACCGTTTCTGAAATCCGCGACTGGTTCCCGTATCTGGCGCCCCGCTGCAAAGTATTCTTCCATGACACGAACATGGGAGAGATTTTTGTCCGCAAAGACGGCAGCACGGGCAAAGGCTGGGACAACCAGCGCGGCGTTATCCGGGCCATTGAGGAGCATTTGGGGACGACGCTGAATGAAAAGACGGATTTTGCCCTGGAACATCGCGGCTGGTTCATCCGCCACTTTTCCATCTGCAGCGGTTTTCTTGTGATGGAAAGAAGCGGCGCCCGGGTTTAAGACGGCTCAGGCTCCGGCGGTTGAAACGCCCGCTGCTTCCTTTTGCGCCAGGTTCCACAGGATACCGATCATCGCGAGATGAACATACAGCAGAATCCCCTGCGTTCCATAAAGGGCGTCGGTAAAAAAAGCCTGAATCAGATAGGACGCAAGGCAGGCAGCGAGGCCAATGGACCAAGAGCGGAAGAAATCCTCCTTCCGCCGCCGGAAAACATCCCAGAGCATCCAGAAAGCCGTCAACGGAATCAAACAAAACAAAAACAGCCCGATGATTCCCGTCCGGACCGTCACGTCCAGAAACGTATTGTGCGTGGACAGGACAAGGGGCATCTCCTGCCGGTAGGGTTCGGGGAGTCTGGCGTTGTATTTTTCCAGATCGACCAGCTTCCCGTTGCCGTAAATCTCCCCACCATACCCCAGGCCGGCAATGGGACGTTCCTTGATGACCTCCCAGGAGAGGCGAAACATTTTAGAGCGGATGTCCTGGGTTGCGCTCATGCCCCTGCCGGCCATTCTTTCATGCAGAATCGGCGCAATGAACAGCATCGTGAAAGCGATTGCGACGGCGATAAAAATAAGATTTTTCTTTCGGTGCGCGCACATGATCACCAGCGCCGCTCCAAGGGCGATAATCGCGCCCCGCGCCTGGTTGAGCATCGTTGCCGTGGACAAAATCAGAAAACAGAAGAAAAAAAACAGACGGCCTCGCATTGAAGGGGCTTCATACATGGCGCGCAGACTGAGCAAGGCCGCGAACAGGGTCGTGAAGCACATAAACCCGATGTACATTTCCTTGAAGGTGAGGCCGAACCGCGTTTGAATAGGGTGACCTTCAATGCCGTAAAATAAAATCATGCCGCCGATGGAAAAGACGGTTGCGGAAACCACCAGCAGGACCGAAAGCAGCTCCAGCCGGGTTCGGGAATGGTAAAAATTGATCAGCAGATATAGAATCAGCAGATACTCCAGCAGATAACCGCGCAGGTCATGGAGGGTATTGGAAACATCCAGCGTGGTAAAAAGCCCAAGCACCGCCCACAGAGAAAATAAACCCAGCGCCGCCGTCAGAGGCGAGCGCAGGGTAAAATTTGTTTTTCGGAAAACGAGCAGGATGATCAACGCAAGGACAGACAGGTAATAGCAGAACTCCATGACCACGGCCATGGAGAGGGGGTTGACAAAGATGTAACATCCGATCAAAAAAGGAATGGCGGCGTTGAGAAGCGAAAAAATTTTCTCCTGCGCGCTCGCGCCTTCGGGGAAAACGGAGTGCCGAAGATTTTTGAGCGTTGTTTTTAACTTTTCGTTCATTTTCATGAATTCCCGGTTTTTGTTTTAGCGTTTGATGAATCACTCTTCGCTGTTTCTTTGCTCTCCAGCGTTTCGCGCACCGTCTTTACGACCTGTTCAACGGTCAGCTCCTCCAGGCACCGGCTGCGTCCGCTTCCGTCGCAGCCTTTCTGATGGCACGGGACACAATCCATTGCCGGCAGGACCACCCGGTGGCTTTCCCCGACGGGCGCCCAGTCGAACCACGAGGACGGCCCGTAGATCGTGACCGTCGGGACGCCGACGGCCGCCGCGATGTGCGGCGCGGCGCTGTCCACGCCGATGTGGAGCCGGCTTTGACTCAGCACGGCGGCCAGCTCGGCGAGCGTTGTTTGGCCCGCCAGATTGACTGCTGGAACCCGGCATTGCCGGATCAGTTTTTCCACCTGCGGTCTTTCTTCCGCTGAACCGATCACAAGGGAAATCAGACCGAAATCCGTCCAAACCCGCTCCAGCAACTGGGCCCATTTGCGGTTATCCCATTCCTTGTAGGACCATCGCGAACAGGGATTGATCGTGATGTATTGCTTTTCGCCTTTTACCTTTTCACGGGGCAGGATTTTCCCGGCTCGCATTCGCGCCTCGTCTGAGATCCATAAGCGTGGAATCGGATCGTCCGTATTCATGCCCAGCGGCCGGATGATGCGCAAAATGTGTTCGGTTCCGCCCCGGTGACGCGCGCCGTCGTTGACGGGCAAAACGCCGTGCGTGAAGCAAAATGGCCTCCAGAAGGGCATGACCTCCGCGTGGTAAAAGGTGACCCGGATCGGTGCGCCTGTGATCCAGGCAGCAAACGCGCCGCGGTCTCCCAGGCGAAGATCGACGGCCAGATCAAAATGCTGGGATCGGATGCTCTTCAAAAATGATAATTGTCCAACTACCCGATGAAATAAATTGCCCCGATACTGCTTGACTTCGAATACCCTGTCAACAGAAGGATCCGCCTCCAGAAGCCCGCCGAACCCTTCACGCACCATCACGGATACTTTGCCGTGCGGCACGGCGTTTTTGGCCGCGCGGATGCTGGGCGTCGTCCAGACCACATCGCCGATGTCTCCCAGTTGAATCAGAAGAACCTTGCGGACGGAGTCGGGAAGTTTGAACTTTGATGATGGATCGATGATCCGCATGCCCTCAATCCTTTTTCTTTTTGGCAGCCAGAATTTCCGCGTAGAGCGCCTGGTATTTTTCGGCCGCAGCGTCCCAGGAGTTTTCGGCCGCGGTCGTAAGCGCGGCGGCGGACATGCGGCGGCGGGTGTTTTCATTCATGAGCGCCTGCAGCCGGGAGGCCACTCCGACATGGTCGGACGGATCATCGACCACGAAGCCGTTTTCATTTTGAACGACCAGATCCTTCGCGCCGACATGGCCGCTCACCATCACCGGGAGACCGGCCGCCATCGCTTCCAGGACGACCATGCCGAACGTGTCAAATCTGGAAAGCATCACATACAGGTCGCCCGCCAGATACAGATCCGTCAGCTTATCCCGGTTGAGCACGCCGGTAAAAACAAGATTTTCGGCAACGCCCGCTTCTCCGGCTATTTTCCGGTACTTTTTGGCGTTGCCTTTGCCTGCCACCACCAGCCTGAAACGGGGAATCTGCTTTTGAAGCCGTCCGAGAGAGGCGATGACGTCGTCGAGCCCCTTGATCTCGAAGTTCATCGACGCAAACACAATGACCAGTTCGTGCTCTCTAATGCCCAGAGAGCTTCGCAAGGCATGACGCAAGTCGTCTTTGTTTTCCCGCCGGTAAACGGACAGCTCCACGCCGGGATGAATGACGGCCACTTTAGTGGGATCGATCGGGTATTCCTGCAAAAAAATATCCCGAGTCAAATGAGAGACGGCGATGAATTTCCGGCAACCGCCCTCAAGCACCAGTTTTCTTTCCGCCCAGGCCGTCGCCCGGTCATGAAGGCTCATCCTTTTGCGGCGGACCTGATCAACCCAGTAGCGGTGCGGCACGCCGTGCAGCGTGAACAAATCGGCCGCAAAAATCCGTTCATGGCTGTGCACCAGGTCAAAACAACCGCGTTGGATCCGGTTTTGAGCAAACCACGCGAAGCTGATGGTTGTCAGCCATTTGGGGAATGAAACAATGGGAACCTTCTCGAACCGGACGGCGCCGGGTCCCGGTGTCCAGCGGTTGGCCAGCACATGAAATTTGTCCTGCGTTTTGTCGCAAAGCTTGCCGGTCAGTTCCGAGGCAAACTGTTCCGCGCCGCCAGCCAGTCCGTATTTGGGGATCACCACCGCGATTTTGCTCATAAAATAAATTCATTTCATCCGTTGTCTTTATGAGGTGAGGACTAACACAGATAAAACAAAAAATCATGGCCTAATATAGGGTTTGCGTCGGCACCGGAATTGTGCTTTATAAGGTCAGACAAACAAATTTCTTCGAAATATTCAGGTATTGGATGGAAAAAATTCCCCTTTCCGTGGCGATCATCACGAAAAACGAAGAAGAGAATCTTCGCGGTTGCCTGCAAAGCGTTGCCTTTGCCGCACAGATCGTTGTGGTTGATTCCGCAAGCAGCGACGCGACGCCGGCGATTGCAGCGGAATTCGGATGCGATTTTTACACCGAATCCTGGCACGGTTTCGGCCCGCAAAAGCAGATCGCCATCGACCGGTGCAGCAGGCCCTGGGTTCTTGTGCTGGACGCGGATGAGCGGATTCCATCGGAAACGGCGGAAGTGATCCGGAAGATTACGACCGATGTTTCCTCAAATATCAACGGCTTCAGCTTTCCGCGCAAAAATTATTTCGCCGGCCGCTGGATTCGGCATGCAGGCTGGTGGCCTGACCGCGTCGTTCGCCTGTTCCGCAGGCAGGCAGGCAGGATGACACAAGCCGTCGTCCATGAAGCCGTCGAAGTGGATGGCCGGATCGTCGAGCTGGACGTTCCCATCGAGCATTACACCGAGAGCAGCCTCAGCAGGATTTTGCAGAAAATCGACAAATATTCGACACTGGGAGCCCACGAGGCCTTCGCCGCCGGGAAGCGATCTTCATTCGCGGGTGCTTTTTTTCGGGCTTTTCTGACCTTCGTGCAGGGGTACATCTTCCGCCTCGGATTTCTGGACGGCCCCCAGGGCCTCATGCTGGCCGTCACAGATTCGGTCAACAAATATTTCAAGTACGCCAAACTGAGCGAGCTGGAAAAGGCAGGCCGCGGCGATGCTCGCAATCAATCGCCGTACCGCCCGGATGCGTGAAATTCGACAATGGAAATTTCTTTCATCATCGTCAACTGGAACACAAAGGACCTTCTGCGCGGCTGCCTGGATTCCATCGCCAAAACCGTAGGCTCGCTTGCGTATGAAATCATCGTCGTGGACAACGCCTCTTCGGACGGCTCGGCGGACATGCTGACGCGGGAATATCCTTCCATTCGGTTGATCGCCAATTTGGAAAACCGCGGATTCGGCGCCGCCAACAACCAGGCCTTTGCCGTCATGAAGGGCAAATATGCCCTGCTGATCAATACGGACGCAGTCCTCATCGAAGGCGCGGTGGACAAGCTGTGGAGATTTGCCGAAGCCAACCCCCGCGCGGCGATAGTCTGCGGCCAGCTCCTCAATGCCGACGGCAGCAGGCAGAATTCCGTCGCCGCCTTTCCCACCCTGCTCACGCTTTGCCTGAACACGTCACTTCTGGAATATCTTTTTCCCGGCCGCTATCCCAGCAAACGCTACGACCACAGAGAGCCGCTGGAAATCGAATCCGCCGTCGGCGCCTGCATGATGATCCGCAAACAGGCGCTGGATGAAGTTTCCTTTTTTGACGAGCGCTATTTTTTCTTCTTTGAGGAAACGGATTTGGCCTTCGCGATGAAGCGCGCCGGGTGGAAGGTTTACCAAGTGCCCGACGCGTACATCTACCATTTTCAGGGCCAGAGCATCGGCCACAACGCACAATCGCGCATCGAATTTTACCGGTCGCGCTACCAGTTCCTGCGCAAGTGGTACGGAAGCACCTATTACCGGGCCGCCGCGGCCATTATTTTTTTGAGGCTGCTCGCGGATGCACTTCTCAACACCACAGGCGTCGTGTTTACCTTGGGCTTGTCCAAAGCCTTCCGCCGGAAACTGGCCGTTTATATCCGGCTTATCCGCCGGCACTTCGAAGAAAAAGTAACGAGTGAAAATGGTGGATAGTAGATAGTGGATGGTGGATGGCGAAATGTAGGGCGGGCCTTCAGGCCTGCTTCATTATAGCGTAAGTCATTGACAGTGCGAAAGATTTTAGGTATGCATCGGTTCCCGTCGGCGATGGGCCTGTAACCGACAGGGCGGAGCTGTATCAAGGGGAGCAAAGAGTGATGAGTTTTCCACTCATCGCTTTTAACTTTTTTAGAAGGGGCAGATAACCCATGAATGAAACTTATGATGTCTTAAGATCCTTAATTGACCCCATTTGCGTCATTTTTATTCTCCTTGTCGTTTCCTTTTTCGTCGTTTGGCGATCCGCCAAGAAAAAAAGCGGAGCTTTGATTCTGCTTCTCGCCATTGTTTTGTTTTACGGCTTCGGCATCGAGCCCGTATCCAATTACCTGAGCTGGAACCTGGAAAAGGATTACATTCAGGCAAGGCCGAACCCGGAAAAGACCACCCTGGATGTAGTCGTTGTGCTGGGAGGCGGCGTCTATGACCTCCGGACGCTGGGTGAAACCTTTCCCGGCCGGGAAACCGCCGTCCGGGTGGCTCATGCCGTGCAGGTGTTCAAGACCTACAGGGCCAGGCAGCTTGTCTGTTCCGGAAAAGGCGGCAGGCCAGTTACCGAAGCGTTTGTGATGGCGAAAATGGCTGAAGACCTCGGCGTTCCGAAGGAGAAAATCCGGCTCGATGAAAAATCGGAAAACACCTACCGGCACGCTTTGGAGTTTGACAAAATGTTTTCCGACAAAAACATCCGGATCGGCCTGGTGACCTCGGCCTATCACATGAAGCGCAGCGAAGCGGAATTCCGGAAGTATTTCAAAAATGTGACGACCTTGCCGGCAGGATATCTTTACTCGTCTCCGGCAGGCACGGCCGCGATCCGCTATGTTCCGCAGTCCGCAAGGCTTTTCGACAACACGCTTATCTTGAGGGAGTTCGTCGGCCGCCTCTGGTACAGGATCAAGCAGTGAAGAGTAATGAGTGCAAAGTGCTGAGTAAAAAGCAATGAGTGATGAGTAGTATACTACCCATGAATCCGCAGCTTAAAAATCCAAAATTTTATCTGATGATCTTTTCGGACGCCTGCCTCTTTGCGGCTGCGCTTTGCCTTTCCTATCTGATCCGCTTTGAATTTACCCTGGACAACATCTACGTCGCTCAAATTCCCGGCCTGCTCCTCTGGATCATCCCCCTGAAGCTGGCCGTTTTCTTTGCGGGCGGCCTCTACAGAGGCATGTGGCGCTACACCAGCGTGCGTGATTTCTGGCTTCTGGCCAAAGCCTGTCTTTTGTCAACCATGATGATCATGCTGATCATCCTGTTTGCCACAAGATTTATGGGCTATCCCCGCAGTGTTTTCGTCGCCGACGGCCTCATCACTTTTCTGCTGACCGGAGGCCTTCGCATGGCGATTCGTTCCTTCTTCACTTCGCGAACCGGTCTAGCGGGGGATTCAGGCCAAACCGCTCCCGTGCGGCTGACGCGGGTCCTGATTGTCGGCGCGGGGCAGGCGGGCGAAAAAATCCTGCGGGAAATTATGGAAAACAACGCCCTGCACTACGACGTGGCGGGCTTCATCGACGACGACGCGGCCAAGCAGGGACGAACCATCCACGGTATCAAGGTGATGGGAACGCTGGAGCGCCTGCCTGAAATTGTTGAGCGGGAGAACATCCAGCAGATCCTCATTGCCGTTCCGTCCGCCAGGGGAGAAGAAATCCGGCGGATTGTCGAAGCCTGCGGGCACAGCAACACCTCCTACAAAATTCTGCCCGGCATCGGTGATCTGATTGACGGGCGCGTCAGCGTCAAACTTCTGCGCGACATCAGCTATGAAGACCTGCTGGGCCGTTCGCCCGTACAGCTCGATACGGAAAACATTCGACACTTTCTTGAGGGGAAAACCGTTCTCGTCACCGGTTGCGGCGGTTCCATCGGATCCGAGCTTTGCCGCCAGGTCATCAAATACCAGCCCCGCCGCCTGATCCTGCTTGATTCGAGTGAATCCAATCTCTTCATGATCCAGATGGAAATGCTCAACGAAAAAAACTTCCATTCCTGCGAAACCGTTCTGGGACAGGTGCAGGATCAGCTTTTGATGAACACGGTTTTCGAGCGATACCGGCCGGAAGTCGTTTTTCATGCGGCGGCTTACAAGCATGTGCCGATGATGGAAACCAACCCCTGGCAGGCCGTGGAAAACAATATCATCGGCAGCCGCGTAGTGATGGAAACCGCCGTCCGGTATTTGGTCGAGCGGTTTGTCCTGGTTTCCACAGACAAAGCCGTCCGCCCGACCAATGTTATGGGCGCCAGCAAACGCGTGACGGAACTGATCATGCAATGCCTCCAGGGCGGCGCCACCCGGTTTATGGCCGTGCGCTTCGGCAACGTGGTGGGCTCGTCCGGCTCCGTCATTCCTTTTTTCCGGCGCCAGATCGAGAAGGGCGGCCCGGTGACCGTTACTCACCCGGAAGTCAACCGGTTTTTCATGACCATCCCCGAAGCATCACAGATGATTTTGCAGGCGGGCGCCATGGGCGAAGGCGGCGAAATCTTTATCTTGAAAATGGGCACGCCCGTTAAAATTTTGGACATGGCGCGCGACCTGATCCGCCTTTCGGGAAAAGAGCCGGATGTGGATATCAAAATTGTTTTTACCGGATTGCGCGAAGGCGAAAAGCTTTATGAGGAGCTGATCACGGAGGGAGAAGACATTCTGCCCACCGGCCATAAAAAAGTCATGGTGCTGCGCTCCGACAGTTATTTCAGGGGCGCAAAAAATCCGCAGGACGCCAGAGAAAACCTGTATCGCGAAATTGACGAACTGGTGGCAATCGCGGCGCGTCACGACGCCTCCGGCATCAAGAGGAAACTTCAGGAAATCGTCCCGGAGTATAAAGCAGCAATGAGCAACGAGAAAAAAGGCTCATAGCTCATGGCTCATAGCTGATAGGAGAAAAAATGGAAGGTGATTCTAATTTGGGATATGAGAAACTTGTGATTTGGCAACGGGCTATTGAATGGTCATGTAAAATTATTAATATCTCAGAGGAATTAAAGACAGACCGTAAGCATTACAGATTAATTGAGCAACTTGAGTCGGCAAGTACATCCGTTGCCATGAACATTGCAGAAGGCAAAGGCAGATACTCAAAGAAGGAATTCGTGCAGTTCCTCTTTATCGCGCGCGGGTCACTTTATGAAACGATCACTCTATTAGAAATATTCCACAGGCAGGCGTGGATAGAATCAGCCGTATTCAAAAAACTGAAGACTGATGCAATGGAAATTGCTAAGATGTTAAACAGTTTAATAAACTCCATCAAATGCTCAAAACTATCAGCTCCGAGCTAAAGGCCATGAGCCATGAACTATGAGCCATCAGCTATGAGCTACGAGCTAACAAAGGAGGTTAATTTGAAACATTTACTGATCACCGGCGGATGCGGGTTTATCGGATCCAATTTTGTCCGACACACGCTGGAAAACTTTCCCGATTACAGAATCGTCAATCTGGATAAGCTCACCTATGCAGGCAATCCCGGCAACCTGACCGACATTGAAAAAAATCCCAATTACCGCTTCGTCAAAGGCGACATCGTCGATGCAGCGCTGGTCGGGAAAATCTTTGCCGAAGAGCAAATCGAAACCGTCGTCCACTTTGCCGCCGAATCTCATGTGGACCGCAGCATCACGGGCCCCGCGGAATTTGTCCAGACCAACATCGTGGGAACTTTCAACCTGCTGGAGGCGGCGCGGGAAGCCTGGCTTAACAATGGCAAAACCGGCGCACCCAAAGACGCCTGCCGCTTTCTGCACGTCAGCACGGACGAGGTTTACGGCTCGCTGGGCGAAACCGGCGCGTTTCAGGAGACCACGCCCTACGATCCCCGATCGCCCTATTCCGCCAGCAAAGCGTCCTCCGACCATCTGGTCAGCGCCTACTTCCACACCTACGGCCTGCCCACGCTGATCACCAACTGCTCCAACAACTATGGCCCATACCAGTTTCCCGAAAAGCTCATTCCGCTGGTCATCAACAACGCCCTGCAGGGGAAGTCCCTCCCGGTTTACGGCGACGGCAAAAACGTCCGCGACTGGCTTTATGTTGTCGATCACTGCGAAGCCATCCTTACCGTTTTGCAGAAAGGCAGAATCGGAGAGACCTATAACATCGGCGGCAACAGCGAGAAGCAGAATATCGAAATCGTCAACCTCATCTGCGACATCCTGGATGAAAAAGTCGGCCTGCTGCCGGATGGAAAAAGCAGGAGATCGCTTATCACGTACGTCAAAGACCGGGCCGGCCACGACCGCCGCTACGCCATCGACGCCACCAAAATCCGCAACGAGCTGGGCTGGACGCCGTCAGTAAACTTTGCCGACGGCATGCGCAAGACCGTCGAATGGTATCTGGACCACAAACCCTGGATCGCCTCCGTCACCGACGGCAGCTATCGGGATTATTATGAGAAGATGTACGGGGGGAGATAGTGGATAGTGGATGGTGGATGGTGAAAGATTATAAAGAATTAGAAGTTTGGAAAAAGGGAATATTGCTTGTTTTGCAAGTATATGAGCTTATAAAAGTGTTTCCTAAAGAAGAACGTTACGCATTAACAGATCAGATAAAAAGAGCAGCCGTATCCATCCCATCAAATATTGCCGAAGGCGCCTCTCGGAACACGACAAAGGAATTCGTTCAGTTTCTCTACATTACTTTAGGCTCCGCCTCTGAATTGGAAACGCAAATGGTTATTGCTGAAAAACTGTGCTACATGAAAAGTGATTCAAAATTGTTATCTGAAATTACAGTTATCAGAAAAATGTTAAACGCCCTGATAACATCATTGAAAAAACAGTATATGTAATTAATATATCCTTATGGTTTTTTTAATATCCACTATCCATCATCCACTATCCACCATCCACTAATTTCCGGAGGAAATTATGAAAGGAATCAACAAAGGCATCATACTGGCCGGTGGTGCGGGGAGCAGGCTGTATCCTCTCACGTTGGTCGCCAGCAAACAATTGCAACCGGTTTACGATAAACCCATGATTTACTATCCGCTGGGCACGCTCATGACGGCGGGCATCCGCGACATCCTGATCATTTCCACGCCGCAGGACACGCCGCGTTTTGAAGCCCTGCTGGGCGACGGCAGCCGCTGGGGCATTAAGCTTTCCTACAAAGTCCAGCCTGAACCCAAAGGCATCGCACAGGCCTTTCTGGTCGGCGAGGAATTCATCGCCGGCGACGCTGTGTGCCTCATTTTGGGCGACAACATCTTTTACGGCAAAATGAATCTCAACAAAATCGTCGCGGAATTTCAGGACGGCGCCATCGTTTTCGGCTATTACGTCAACGATCCGGAGCGCTACGGCGTCGTCGAATTCGACGCGGACGGCAAAGCCATCAGCATCGAAGAGAAGCCAGTCAAACCCAAGACCAACTACGCCGTCCCTGGTCTGTATCTCTACGACAAAAACATCACGCAGATTGCCAAAAGCATGAAACCCTCGGCGCGCGGCGAGTTGGAAATCACAGATGTCAACATGGAATACCTGCGCCGCGGCAAACTTCACGTCGTCGCGCTGGGGCGCGGCATCGCCTGGCTGGATACCGGCACGCACACCAGCCTGCTGGAGGCCAGCCATTTCATCGGCACGCTGGAGGCCCGGCAGGGCCTGAAGATCGCCTGCCTTGAGGAAATCGCTTTCCGCATGGGCTTCATCGACAAAAAGAAAATGAAGCAGGTCGTCGAGGATACGCCCAAGTCCTCCTACCGCGACTACCTGGAACGAATTCTGAAAGAAAAATCCTTCATCCAAAAAGGGGACGGTTCTGTTTATTGAAAAAAGATTTAAGCTTTAAGTAGTTAAGGGTTAAGGAAAAACAACAGGCGACGAGGTTGTAGGGCGTGGTCCCCGAACGCGACGATAAAATAGGGACAACGCATGCGGAAAGTGAAGGTAGGGAATGCTCGAGAGCGTTCCTTGCGATGCTTCAAATGGCTAATCGTTCAACGAAGGGCGGGCCTTTAGGACCGCCGGCGCACCTGAAGGAACGCCCTACACTTATCTTGTCATGGTGAGCCGGTCGAACCGAGACACCTTTCACCCATTATCTATTTTGCCTATGAACATTATCAAATCCGCGATTCCCGACATCCTGATCATCGAGCCGAAAGTTTTCGGCGATGCGCGGGGATTTTTTTACGAAAGCTTCAACCAGAAAGTCTGGCGCGAAAAGACCGGCATCGACGCGGTCTTCGTCCAGGACAACCATTCCCGGTCCGCCAAAAATGTTTTGCGCGGACTGCACTACCAGATTCAGCAGCCGCAGGGAAAACTGGTGCGGGTTGTGAAGGGCGCCGTATTCGATGTTGCCGTCGATCTTCGCCGTAAATCTCCGACCTTCGGCCGATGGGTGGGCGCGGAACTTTCCGAGGAAAACAAGCGCCAACTCTGGATTCCCGTCGGCTTCGCGCATGGCTTTCTGGTGGTTTCCGACTTTGCTGAATTTCTCTACAAGACGACCGACTACTGGGCGCCCGAGCACGAGCGCACCATCATCTGGAACGATCCCGACCTGGCCATTGCCTGGCCCCTGCAGGGAGATCCCGTCCTTTCCCCCAAAGACGCCAAAGGCACACCGTTCAAGGAAGCGGATGTTTTTGACTAAAATGAAAAAGGGACTGAAAAAGGGGACGGTTCTATTTTTTGAAAAAAGATTTAAGTTTTAAGTAGTTAAGGCTTAAGGAAAAACAACAAGCGACGAGGCTGTGGGGCGCGGTCCCCTTTTTCATATGAAAATTATTA
>Ga0116145_1003147_pt1 | contig 14139 bp, 8 predicted proteins | sample AD_JPNHG1_MetaG_FD_89747 | JGI IMG/M metagenome (GOLD analysis project Ga0116145, IMG submission 89747) | Active sludge microbial communities of municipal wastewater-treating anaerobic digesters from Japan - AD_JPNHG1_MetaG | ecosystem: Engineered > Bioreactor > Anaerobic > Digestate | place... | reverse complement strand
CGCGCCGCCAGCGGTTCGGCCGCCGCGACGAACGGCGCGAACGCCAGCGGCAACGCCACGAGCTTGTAGTCGTGGCTCACGCCCGGCAGCAGCATCGTCCCCAGCGCGCACGCCAGCGCCAGATCCATGAACGCCGCGCGGCCGGGCCGGCGCGCCGCGCGCCCCAGCGCCGCCGCCAGGCAGGCGGCGAACGCCGCGAACAGGACGGGCGCCGTTTCCGGCCTTCCCGACCAAACCGCAAAGCTTTGGATCGAATGGTTGCCCGCCCAGACGTACGGCGCTTCCGCTTGCGCCCGCAGCGCATGCAGGAAATCCGCGAACACGTGCGGGCCCAGCGCAAACAGCAGCGCGACGTTCGCCGCGCCCAGCCCCGCCCAGCGCCGCAGGTTCTCCCGCCACGCCCGCGCGTCCCGCGCGAACAGAAACACGCAGATCGCGGGATACAGTTTGAGCTGGATGCCCGCCGCGAACAACCCGTACGCCGCCCACCGCGCGCCGCGTCCGCGCCCGCGGTGGAACAGGAAAAGCCCCCAGGCCGTTGCCGCCAGCGCCAGCACGTTGAACTGCCCCCACCGCAGCTCGAACCACAGCCCGTACGAAAGCGCGCCGCCCAGCGCCGCCAGCAAGACCGCCGCGCGATCCGCCCGCGGGAACGCCAGCGGAGGCAAGACGGCGACGACGGAAACGAACGCCGCCAGCGTCAGCGCCGCCACGATCCCGCGGGCGAGCGCAAACGGCAGCGCGGCCAGCGGCGCAAACAGCACCGCCGCCAGGGGAGGATACGGATTCATCCCCAGGAACGGATTGCCCGTTTCCAGCCACGCCCGCGCATAGTCCAGCATCATCGCCAGATCGACCCCCGCCGGCTGCGCCGGGAGCGCCGGCGGCCACAAGCCGCCGCGGCCCGCCAGCCGCAGCGGCAGGAACGCCGCCCCCCACCCCGCCGCCACGAACGCCCAGACCGGAATGGAATCGATTTTCCGCACGGCCGCAGCTTGCCATGCGGTCCGGGCCGAGTCCATCCGCTTCGTTCCCGGAAATTCCCGGGCGCGCTTTCCGGCGGCCGGTGCCATGACCGCTGCCAACCCACGAGGCCTTCCGATGCCCAACCCCGACTGCGCTTGCGCCGAACGCCAGCGCCCACTCGCCGGGCAGGAAATGAAAGAAGCCCAGCGGCGGCGCAAGGAAGCCGCTTGCCAACGCGGAACCACGGCCGCCCTCGCGGCGGAACCCCCGCCTGCGCCTGCCGCCCCGGCCAAATCCCCGCGGCGCTAGGCTCGCGGTTCGGCTTCGTCCGCGGGCAGGAAGCGCCGGCGCAGCGCGGCGGAGAAATCCTCGGCCAGGCTGAACATCGTCGGCACCAGCACCAGCGTCAGGACCGTCGCCACCGTCAGGCCGAAAAGCACCGCCACGGCCATCGGCGCCCACCAGGCGCTCGATTCGGCGCCGGCGACGAATTTCGGCGGCCAATGGTGGACGTCCAGGCTCCAGCCCGCCACCATCGGAATCAGTCCCAGCACCGTCGTCGTCGCGGTCAGCAGCACGGGCCGCAGGCGCAGCCGCCCCGCCGCCACGATCGCGTCGCGGGCGGACAGTCCCGCCGCTTTCCGCTGCAGCGCGCAGTCGATCAGCACGATCGCGTTGTTCACCACGATCCCCGCCAGGCTGATCACCCCCACTCCCGTCATGATCACGCCGAAGCGCATGCGGAAGACCAGCAGCCCCCACATCACGCCGATCATCGAGAGGATCACGGAGAAGAAGATGATCGCCGGCAGCAGCACCGAGTTGAACTGGATCACGAGGATCACCAGGATCAAGCCCGACGCGATGCCGAACGCCTTCATCAGGAAAATCCCCGACTCGCGCATTTCCTGCGTGTCGCCGGTGTATACGACGGCGTAGCCCCGCGGCAGGGGAATCTGCGCCACCCGCGGCCGCACGTCGGCCAGGATCTTGTCCACGCCCCGGTCCTGGTTGTTGCCGGTGATGGTCACCACGCGCTTCTGCTGCTTGCGCTGGATCGACCCGCGCCCGCCGACGTATTCCAGCGCGCCCAGCGAGGTGAGCGGCACCGCCGCGCCCGTCGCCGTCGGAATGAACGTCTGCGCGAGCAGGTCCATCGTGTTGCGCTGGCCTTCCGGCAGGCGCAGGGTGATGTCGAACTCGTCCTCGTCGGCGCGGAACTGGCTGCTTTCCGTCCCGTAGATCGCCATGCGCAGGAACCGACCGATCTCGGCCGTGTCCAGCCCCAGCAGCGCGGCGCGGTGCCGATCGACGTGGAACTGGATCTCGGGCAGCGCCTTTTCCAGATCCGTCTTCAGGTCCACCAGCCCCGGCACCGTCTCGATCTCGCGGACGATGTCCGCCGCGTACTCCTCCAGCGTCTCGAAATCGTCGCCGGAAATCTCGATGGAGACCGGCGCGCCCGTCGGCGGGCCTTCCTCTTCGCGCTCGACCGTCGCCTCCGCCCCGGGCACCACGCCCACGTCGCGGCGCAGGGCGTCGATCAGGGCCAGGGAATTGGTCTGGCGCTCCCCCGCCTTCTTGAATTCGACGTAGATGCTGCCCTGGTGCGTCGCGCCCACCCCGCCGCCCATCGCCATGCCGTTCTGCGCGCCGACCGTCGTCAGGAAGAACTTCACGTCCGGATAGCCCGGCAGCTTCTCCTCGACCGCGCGCAGCGTCGCGTCCGTCCGTTCGATGCTCGTGCCCTGCGGGAACTTGACGGAGATCGTCGCGTTGCGCGGCTCCACGTCGGGAAACAGCTCGACGCCCTTGCCGTAGCGGGCGTAGACCTGCACGCTCAGGATCAGGAACGCGAAGCCCAGCAGCAGCACCGGCACGCGGTGGCGCAGCGCCGCGCGCAGCAGCCGCTCGTAGCCCGCCACGAACCAATGCGCTTTTTCCCGCGCGTCCCGCGGCCGGGCCTGGATGAACACCGAGCAGATCGCCGGATTGATCACCATCGCCACGAAGAGCGACGACGACAGCACCAGGATCAGCGTCCGCGGCAGGAAGCCCATGAACTGGCCCATGACGTCCGGCCAGTACAGCAGGGGGCAGAACGCCAGCACCGTCGTCAGCGTGGAGGTGATCACCGGCCAGGCCACTTCGCTCGCGCCGCGCCGCGCCGCCTCCCGGCGCGACAGCCCTTCCGTCCGCAGGCGGTAGATGTTCTCCACGATCACGATGGCGTTGTCCACCAGCATGCCCACCGCCAGCACCAGGCTGAACAGCACGATCATGTTCAGCGTCGTGCCCCGCAGCGCCATCAGCGTGAACCCGATCAGCAGCGACAGCGGAATCGCCAGCCCCACGAACAGCGCGTTGCGCACGCCCAGGAACACCAGCAGCACCGCCACCACCAGCAGGAAGCCGGTGACGATGTTGTTCTCCAGCTCCTCGATCATGGACTTGATGTAGTCCGACTGGTCCATGACCTCCGTCAGCTTCACGTCCGGCGGCAGCCGGTAGTCGGCCAGGATCTGCTTCACCTGCCGGATCAGCGCCACCGCGTTCACCCCCGGCCGCTTCTTGAGGTTCACCGACACGCACGGCTCGCCGTTCAGCCGCGAGATCGACGACAGGTCCTTGTAGGTGTCCGCCACCGTCGCGACGTCGCTGAGGTAGATCGGCCGGCCGCCCCGCTCCGCCAGCAGGACGTCGCGCAGCTCCGCCGCCAGCTGGAACTCGCCCGGGATCCGCACCTGGAACTTGTCCCCGGCCGTCTCGATGTTGCCCGCCGACAGCGTCACGTTTTCCTGCGCGATGCGGTTCATGACCTGGCCCAGCGGAATCCGGTAGGCGATCATCCGCGGCAAATCGATTTCCACGCGGATTTCGCGCTCGCGGATGCCCGCCAGATCGGCGCCGCGCACGCCCGGCAGCCGTTCGAGCTGGTCCTGGAGGTCCTCGGCCAGGTTCTTCATGCGTTCCGGCTCCGTCGCGCCCGACAACGCGAAGATGTAGACCGGATAGTCCGAACTGAAGATGAAGGCGTCCACCACCGGCTCGTCGAGGTCCGGCGGCAGGTCCGGCTTGGCCAGGTCCACCTTGTCCTTCACCCGGCGCTTGGCCTGCTCGATGTCCTCGCCGGCCATGAACTCGATGACGATGCTCGCCACGTTCTCCGCCGAGGTCGAGCGCACTTCCTTGACGCCGTCGACGTCGTTGAACTGCTTTTCGAGCTGGACGGTCACCAGCTTTTCCATCTCCTCCGGCGCCGTGCCCTCGTAGTACGCGGTCACGAACACGTAGGGGATGGTGATGTCGGGCGTGCCCTCGCGCGGCAGCGTCAGGTAGCTCGCCGTGCCGGCCAGCGCCAGCACGGCGACGAACACCAGCACCGCCGTGCGGAATTTGATGGCGTAGTTGGACAGGATCATGGTCCGCGCTCCCCGCCGCCTATTCCGCGGCTTCCGGAGCGCCCGCGGCCGCCGGCTCCGCGCCGGTTTCCGCCACCTTCATGCCGTCCTGCAGCCCGCGGTGGCCTTCCACCACGATCCGGTCGCCCGGCTCCACGCCGGATTCGAGCACCGCTTCGTGGCCGGTCAGCGCGGCGATCCGCACGCGCTTGCGCACCGCGCGGCCGTCCACCGCCGCGTAGACGTAGTGCTCGCCCTTGCGCGGCACGACCGCCGCCAGCGGCACGACCACCGCGCCGGCCCGCTCCTGGCGCACAAGCGCCACCTGCGCGATCATCCCCGCCTTCAGCGCGCCGTCGGCGTTGTCCGCTTCCAGCTCCGCCGCGAACGAGTTGCTCGCCCGGTCGGCCTGGCTCGACACGAACGCGACCGTGCCCGTGAATTCCCGCCCCGGCAACGCCGCCAGCGTGAACGCCTTCGCCTGGCCCGGCGCCAACCCCGCGACGGCCTGCTCGGGCACGTCGAACGCCACCTTCACCCGGTCCAGCCGGATCACGCGCAGCACCGCCTGGCCTTCGTTCGCGTAGTCGCCCACGTCCACCAGCCGGTCCACGACCGTCCCCGCGAACGGCGCGCGCGTTTCGCACTGCGCCAGCATCGTCTCGGCTTCGTCCAGCGCGATCTTCGCCGCGTCCCGGCGGCGCTCGACGGCCTCGTACTCGCTGGCCGAGACCGCCCCGGTCTTCTCCAGTTCCTTCCAGCGCTTCCAGTCGCGCTCCGCGTCCCGCGCTTCGATCTCGGCGCGCCGCCGCGCCGCGTCCCACAGGCGGCTGTCCACCCGCAGCAGCGGCTGGCCGGCCGCGACCGCCTGGCCCTTGTCCGCCAGGATTTCGACCACGCGCCCGGCGCGTTCCGCGCCCAGGTTTGCCTCCTGCAGCGGCTCGATCCGCGCCGGCAGGCTCAGGACGTCCTGCACGGTGCGCGCCTCGATCGCGATCGTCCGGACCGCCGTCGCTTTCTCTTCCTCGGGCGCGGCCGGCTCCGGCCGCTTCTTCAGCGCCCCGAACGTGACGATCAGCGCCACGACGAGCGCCAAGGCGCCCCAGACGAGGAAAGAGCCCACGATATAGGATTTGGTTTTCGGCGCGTTCATTTCTTTTCTCCGGCTGCGAAGGTTTCGCCGCTGGCCTGCCGCAGGCGGGCCAGCGCGTTCATGTGGTCGTGCAGCGCCTGCAGGCGCGTCAACCGCGCCACGCTCAGCGCCAAATTGGCGTCCGCGTAGTCCAAGGCCGTCGCCAGGCCGTTTTCGTAGCGCGCCCGCGCGATGTCCAGGCTCTTTTCGGCCAGTTCGACGGTCTCGCGGCTCGCCGCCACCGTCTCCGCGGCCTGTTGCGATTCCAAATAGTGGGTTTGGATCTCCAGCGCGACCTGCCGTTCGGCGTCGGCGAGCGTCTCGCGCGCCTTGTCCAGTTCCAGCTGCTTTTCCCGCACGCGGCTGCGCGTCAGCAAGCCGTCGAACACGGCCCACTCCGCGGTGATCCCGGCATTCCAGCCCCACTCCCATTCGTCGCGCGCGGTCCCGCTTTCGGGATTGTTTCCGGCATAGTTCGCGAAGGCCCGGATCTGCGGCAGATAGCCGCCTTTTTCCGCACGGACGTCCGCCGCCCGCATGCCCAGGTACTTGCGCATCTCGACCAGCTCCGGCCGGTTTTCCGCGCCCTGCGCCTGCCAGTCTTCCAGCGCCCGCCCGTCCGGTTCGTACGCCAGTTCGCCACGCAGCGCGAATTCCGCCGCGTCCAGCTGCACGAGGTTCCGGAACGCCGCGCGCGCCAGTTCGGCCTGCTTGCGCGCCGCGATCACCAGCGGCCGGTGGTTCGCCACCCGCACCCGCGCCGACAGCACGTCGAATTCCGCGACCGTCTGCTGGCGGAAGCGGCTCTCCGCCTGTTTCAGCAGATCCTCCAGCTGCGCCAGCGAGGCTTCCTGCACGCGCACCTGTTCGTCCGCCAGCAGGATGTCGTTGAAACCCACGCGGACGTCGCGCACGATCTCGTCGTCCACGGCCTGCATCCGCGCCTGCGCGGCCGCGCGGTACAGCTTGGCGGCTTTCAGCGCTTCCCCGACCGAACCGCCCGAGTACAGCAGCTGGCTGGCCTCCAGGCTCGCCGCCCAGTTGTCTTCGCGGCCCATTTCGAAGCTCTGGCCGTCGAACTCGAACGCGGCGACTTCGTCCAGCCGCGTGTAGCTGCCCTTGGCCTTCATTTCCGGCAGCGCCTGCGCCCGCACCTGCCCGATGCGCGCGCCCGCGATCTGCTCGTCGCGCCGCGCGTTCAGCGCCGACGCCGCCTGGCGGCGGGCCAGGTCGATGCATTCGTCCAGCGTGAACGCCGGCGGGACTTCCGCCGGCTCCGCGCCCGCGACCGTTCCGGCCCAGCAACACCCCATCAGGCCGATCCCGGCCCACCAGATTTTTCGCTTCATGACGTCGAAACCGCGCCCGTTCCGGACGCGGCCCTTGGGTTTCCCTCGCCGGCCCAATGCCGGCAGGCGTAAAACAGCGGGCGATTTGTTCACAAATTCCTCCACAAGTCGAGATTCTTTGCCGGATTCCACGTGGCGCATCCTGCCCGATCCGCGCCCGGCGCGCTTGTCCGTCCTTGCGATTCGCGTTTCCGCCCTTGCGGCGGATCAGGCTTCCAGATTGAGCAGCCGCACGCCGCCCGTCCGGCGGATTTGCTGGAAACAGCCGCCTTCCTGGATGACGCGGACCACGGCGGCCACGTCCGTTACGCGCGCCCCGCAGACGGCGGCGAAGCCGAGATCCAGCGCTTCCCGGCACAGCGGCGCCGAAGGCCCCACCAGCAGCTTCCAGGCGCCGGGGCGCGCCGCCGCCAGCAGTCCGTCCAGCGTGCGGTTCACGAGCGCGGAGGCCGTCACGCACACGCCGTCGCACGCCGCCAGCCGCGCGGCGCGTTCCGGCGTCAGGCCATAGCCCGTTTCCGGATCTTTCTCGAAGATTTCCACCCGGGCGGCGACCTGCCGCAACTGCGGAATGAACGGAAACCATCCCACCACGCCGACGGTTTTTCCGGCCCCGAGTTCCGCGGCCAGTTCCCCCGCGTTGCGCTCCGTCACGCGCCCCTGCGGTTCGGGCAGCAGCGCGTTCAGCGCCGCCAACCCCACGCTGCGCGCGAGCGGAAAAGCGGAGGCCACGCCGGCGGCCAGGTCGCGCGCGTCGCGCCCGACGAGCTCGCCGGCGCCGGCCATGCGCTGCGCGTGCTCGCCGTGCGTGGGCCCCGCGTCCAGGCAGGTCGTGGCCAGCCCCGCCCCGCGGTCGGTCTGCACCGCCGTCCAGTAGGGTCCGATCCACAGGCCGCGCACGGGCGCGGGTTCCGCCGGCAGGCGCGCGAACAGCTGTTCCAGGAAATCCATCGGGGCTCAGAACCCGTTCATCAGGATCGCGGACTCCAGCGGGGGCACTTCGATTTCGCCCTTCCAGCCGGCCGCCCAGGTCGGCGGCGCCTTGCCGGCGGGCCAGCCGCGCGGCGCCAGGCCCTTGCGGTCGATCTGCCGCCCGTTGCCGATCAGCTTCCAGGCCGAATCGCCGCCGAGTTCCAGCGCGAACTGGCGCGGCCGGTCGTCGGCGTTCAGCAGCACCGCGAAGCCGCGCCCCGCGTGCAGCTGCGGCACGTTGGCGACGTAGCCCATCAGCTTGGGATTGTCCGGCAGCAGCCAGCGGTAGTAGTTGCGCGGCGGGCGCTGCGCCACGCGGAACGTGGCGCCTTCCGGGCTCATGCGCAATTGGATCAGCCCGGCGTAATAGTCCAGCGCCTGCTGCGCCAGCGGCCGGTCGCGGTCCGTCCAGCGCAGCGCGTTGACCGCGTCGCCCCGGTTGTAGGTGTTGGCGATGCCCCACTTGCTGCGCAGGAACTCCTGCCCTTCGTAGAGCATCGCCTTGCCCAGCGACGTGAACAGGACGGTCGCCGCCAGCCGGTTCAGCGCCGCGTCGCGGTCGGTCGGCGCGCGCCCGTCCTGGTTGGGATTCTCCGTGATCTCGTCGATATAGGCCATGTCGTCGTGGCTCTCGAGATAGTTCACCGGCTGCAGCGGATTCAGCGCCCAGGTGTCCACCGATCCGAACACGCCGCCCTTCAGCCAGTCGCGGTTGCCCGACCCGCGCACGAAATCCTTCGCCGCGTAGCGGAAATCGTTGTTCCACGCCGACCAGCCCGTGCCGCGCAGCAGCGCCTTGTTCTCGCCGCGCCCCGGGCTCCACGGCTCCGAGATCAGGATCGCCTTCGGGTTGATCGAGCGCGCCACGTCGCGGATCGCCAGCATCGTCGTCATGTCGATCAGCTCCGCCAGGTCGAGGCGGAACCCGTCCACGTGGAATTCCTCCATGTAGTAGCGGATGGTGTCGAGGATGAGCCGGCGCATCATGGGCGACTCCGTCTTCACGTCGTTGCCGCAGGCGCTGTGGTTGGAGAAGCTCAGGTCCGGATTCAGGCGGAAATAGCACTTCTTGTCGATCGTCGCGTAGATGTTCGGCCCGCCGACGTGGTTGTAGACCATGTCCAGCACCACGGCGAAGCCCTGCGCGTGCAGGTCGTCCACCAGCTGCTTGAACTCGTAGTAGCCCGACCCCTTCTCCGGCTCCCGGGCATAGCTCGATTCCGGCGCGAAGTAGTAGACCGTCGCATAGCCCCAGTTGTAGGGATCCGCGCTTTCCGAGAATTCGCTGGTCGGCAGCAGCTCGACCACGTTCGCGCCCAGCCGCTTCACGTGGTCCAGCCCGGTGCCCTTGCCCAGCGTGCCGGTCAATCCCGCGTACTTCCCGCGCTTGGCCGCCGGCGCCCCCGACGACGGATGCACCGTCATGCCGCGCACGTGGCATTCGTAGATGACCACGTCCTGCGGATCCGGCGTTTCCCAATCGTGGTCCGTCCAGCCCTTGAACCACTGGTTCGTCGCGTCCGGATCGATCACGATCGACAGCCCGTCGGCGTTCGCCGCCGCACGGCAATACGGATCGCCCACCACCGTGTCCGGGCTGAAGCTTTCCCCGTCGCCCGGCGGCCCGTCCACCCGGAACCCGTAGAAGCGGCCCACGTCCAGCCCGCGCGTCGTGAGCTCCCAGACGCCGTCCGCCGGGTCCTTCCACATCCGGTATTCCTCGACCGGCGGAAAGCGCTTGAAGCTCGGCGTCCAGGTCACCGCCATCGGCCGGTCGTAGAAACACAGCCACGCGTTGCGCGCGCGCGGCGCGAAGATCCGGTATGTCGTCGTGCCGCGTTCCTTGTCCAGGATCGCGCCCAGCGGCTTGTCGCTGGCGATCTTGTCGAACACGCCGTCCGGGGTGGTCATCACGCCCAGCGGCTTGTCCGCCACGCCGTCGAGCCGCAGCACGTAGGCTTCGGTCAAATCCAGCGGCTCCGCCAAATGCACGCGGATTTCCGCGCCGCCGGTGCGCAGCAGGTCCAGCTTCAGGTTCACGCTGCCCTTGCCGTCCGCCAGCGCGTTCGGCGCGTCTTCCGGGGGCATCAGCCATTCCGTGCCGTTGAGCACGAACTTGAAGACCAGTTCCTTTTCCCCCGGCGGCAGGCGCATGCCGTCGAGCTGCGCGACGCCCTCCCAGGTGCCCGGCAGGCGCCCGCGCTTCAGGATCCACTTGCCGCCCCCGCCGCCGCCGTCCCAGCCCGTGAAATTGCCGGCCACCGCCACCTGCGTGTCCCGCGGCAGTTCCCGGCCGTAGGCGGCTTGATCGAACAGGAACGTCACCACGCCTTGCGAGAACAGATAGCCCGTCCGCCGCGCGTCTTCCATTTCCGTGACCACTTCCGTCCAGACCACCGGCACGGGCGGATCCAGCGTCGCCGTCGGCGCGATCCCCGCCGGGAGGCTCTGGCGGAAAAACACGCGGATCATCTTGAAATCGTCGATCGCTGCCCGCTGGATCATCGCCGGCGGCCGTTCGATTTCCCCGTCGAGGTTGATCGGCAGCACGCGGTTGTCGCCGCCTTCCCACTCGCCGTTGACGATGAACTTGAACTCCTGCCGGCCCAGCCGCGCCCCCAGCGTGCGCACGTCCAGCTCCCACAAATCGTTCCCGGCCGGCGCGAGCGGCACCGGCACCCGCCAGGCGTTCCACGTGCCCGACACCGCCACGTTCGTGACCGGCACCACCTGCTTCAGGGCGTTGGTATAAGGAGAAGACGCATCGAAGCGCAGGAACGGCGTCGCTTCGTTCCCCAAGATCGGCCGCGCGTTGAGCCGTTGCGGCTCCTGCGCGCGCGCACCCGGCGCCGCAGCCCAGGCCACCAGCGCACCGTAGATGATCGCCTTATGAAGGAAAGCCGACATACGCTCCAAGTGAAGCGTTATCGCAAAATCCCCGCCCGCCGTCAAAAGATTAGAAGAGCAACCCCGCGCCGCCCCAAAAAAAATTGGCACCCCCAACCGGATTCGAACCGGTGTTACCAGGATGAGAACCTGGCGTCCTAGGCCTCTAGACGATGGGGGCGCCGAAAACGAGGGCACACCATGCCCAACCCACCCCTTTTTGGCAACCAAAAAGAGGCCTGTGTCGGTAAAACATGAGTTGTCCGGTGGCAATGGTAAGTGATTTGTCCGGTTGCCTGGCCGAGAGTGTTCGTTCCAGGAGGAACGGAGATGGGCGAATACCCTCGGCTCGAGGTAGATCGGGCGATGAAAGTGCAGGAAGTGATGATGCGGGCGATCGGTGGACAATTGATGTGGTTCGAGGCGGCGGAGATCCTCGGCGTCAGCTGTCGGACCATGCGGCGGTGGAAAGGCCGCTATGAACGGTTCGGCTACGACGGGCTGTTCGACCGGCGGCGGCAGCGGCCGAGTCCCAAGCGGGTGCCGCTGGAGACGGTCCGGGAGGTGTTGCGGCTGTACCGGGAGGAATACGAGGACTTCAACGCGGCGCACTTCCACGAGAAGCTGGCGGAGGTCCACGGGATCCGGTTGAGCTACGAATGGGTGAAGAAGGCCCTGCAGACGGCCGGGCTGATGCGCCAAGTCCGGCGCCGGGGCGTGCACCGGAAGAAACGGGCGCGCCGGCCGATGAAGGGGATGATGCTGTTCTGCGACGGGTCCCCCCACGAGTGGATCCCGCAGCTGCCCGGGCAAAAGCAGGATCTGATCGCATTCATCGACGACGCGACCAGCGAGCTGTATGCGGCCTATCTGGTGGACGAGGAAAGCACGGAGACGGTCATGGCCGGGCTCCGGAAGGTCATCGACCAAGAAGGCCTGTTTTGCAGCTTCTACACGGACCGGGGCAGCCACTTCTTCCACACGCCGAAGGCCGGCGGAGCGGTCGACAAGACCCGCCTGACCCAGATCGGGCGGGCCCTGGCGCAACTGGGCATCGAGCACATCCCCAGCTACAGCCCGCAGGCCCGGGGGCGGATGGAACGCCAGTTCGGCACGTGGCAGGGGCGGTTGCCGCAGGAGCTGCGGAAGGCCGGCGTCGCGACGATGGCGGAAGCCAACGAATACATCCAGGACGTGTTCATCCCCTGGCACAACCGCCATCTGACCGTCCCGGCCCGGGAACCGGGTTCGGCCTTTGTTCCTGCCGGCGGCGCGGACCTCGACGCCATCCTCTGCGTGCAGCACGAACGGATCATCCAGAACGACAACATCGTGACCGTCGGGAACCTGCGGCTGCAGATCGAACCGGCCCAGTGGCGCGTGAGCTTCGCCAAGTGCCGCGTCAAGGTCTGCCAGCACCTCGACGGGCGCTTCTCGGTCCGGTTGGGTCCGCGCATCCTCGGTTGGTTCGACGCCAAGGGACAACCCCTCCAAGCCGGAAAAAGAAAGAAACAGGTGGCATGAAGACGGCGCCCCCCTTCCATGGGCCTTTGGAGGCCCATTCCAGGGGGGCTCAAACCCCAGAGGAATCCTCCCCTCATGAACAACCGCAAGCGGACAGATCACGTACCATCTAAAGCGGCCAACTTGACGTACCGCCGACACCAAAAAGAGGCCTGAAGCCGAGATATCGGTTCAGCGGCTGTTCCGCTTGATGATTGGATCCTGACCCTGGGACATTGGATATTGAATCTCCTCTCCCGCCCGCTATAGTCGCCCCCCATGAAGAAGCCCCTCCGCGAACAAGCAGTCGAGTATCTGCAGTACCTCAAGGAACAAGGCATCACCCACGTTCCCTCCTCCGGCAAGAAGTTCGCCAAGACTCCCGCCGCCCCTCGCCCCGCTCCCTCTCCTCGCCCCTCGCCCCTCGCCCCTCGTCCCTCCTCCTCCGGCCCCGACACCCTCGAATCCATCGCCGCCGAAATTGCCGCCTGCGAGCTCTGCCCCCTCGCCGCTACCCGCCAGCATGTCGTCCCCGGCCAGGGCGCGCTCCAGCCCGACATCATGTTCATCGGCGAAGGCCCCGGAGCCGACGAAGACGAGCAGGGCCTTGCGTTCGTCGGCCGCGCCGGCCAACTGCTGACCAAGATGATCAACGCCATGGGCTATACCCGCGAGCAGGTCTTCATCGGCAACATCGTCAAATGCCGTCCGCCCGGCAACCGCGTGCCCACGCCCGTCGAAATGGAAGGCTGCATCCCCTACCTCAAGCGCCAGATCGCCGTCATCCAGCCCAAGCTGATCGTCTGCCTCGGCGCGACGGCCGCGCGCGGCCTCGTCAACGAAACCATGCCCATCGGCAAAGCCCGCGGCAGCTGGCGCGAATTCGAAGGCATCCCCGTCATGCTCACCTTCCACCCCGCCTACCTCCTGCGCGATCCGCGCCAGAAGGCCCCCTGCTGGGCCGATCTCAAGGCCGTCCTCGCCCGCCTCGGCAAAACCCCGCCCGGCAAAGATGCTTAGCTTCTTTGGCAGGATTAACAGGATTCACAGGATTCCGGCCCGCACGGCCGAAGGCCGCGACTACGAATTGCCCGAATGACACGAATTCCGGACCGGGACAGGAAGGATGCCGCTGCCCGTCCTTCCCATCCTGTAAATCCAGTTCATCCTGTCTAAAATGCCCAATCCCATTCGCGCTATTCGCGCCATTCGTAATTAACCAGCCCCCCGGCCCTGCCCCCTTTCCAGCATTTCGCGTGTTTCGTAGTTTATTCCCGCTCTGGCGTTACGGATTCTCCTTCGTCGCGATCTTCGCCGTGTTTTCGGCGATGCGGAACAGGACGATCAGCGTTTCCAGCCAGATCCGCGCCAAGATCGTCCCGACCAGGAACGCGATCGGCGCCAGCACCAGGCCGGCCAAGATGCCGCCGAACGACTTCGTCGCGAAGCCGCCGAACAGGATCGTCAGGCCCCACACGCCTGAGCCCAACATCGCGCAGACGTAGAGCGCCGTGATGATCTTGGTGGTGATGAATTCGTTGAACGACAGATCGAACAACCGCCCGAAAAAGCCCTTGGTTTCCATGATCAGACCTCCTGCGCGGAAAGATGGCACATGCCCTCCCGGGGCGCAAGCTGGAGCGAATCTCCTCGTGCCCGTTCGCTTGACATTTCCGGCTTAGCCCGTATGCTTCCCCCGCTTCATCGACGAAGGGCGTTTAGCTCAGTTGGTTAGAGCGCGTGCCTCACATGCACGAGGTCACTGGTTCGAGTCCAGTAACGCCCACCACCCATCGTTGGGAAGAAAGGCTCTCCACCAAATGCGGGGGCAAGACCGCTCGATTGATTAACAACAACAGGCTCTCACCCGGAGCCTGTAGTTGTCAAAGTTCTTAAAGCCGTAGGCGCGGCGGCTGATCATCTCCATCTT
>Ga0116145_1003133_pt1 | contig 14166 bp, 15 predicted proteins | sample AD_JPNHG1_MetaG_FD_89747 | JGI IMG/M metagenome (GOLD analysis project Ga0116145, IMG submission 89747) | Active sludge microbial communities of municipal wastewater-treating anaerobic digesters from Japan - AD_JPNHG1_MetaG | ecosystem: Engineered > Bioreactor > Anaerobic > Digestate | place... | reverse complement strand
TTAATGAACCTTGGGGGCAAAAAAGCGCTACAAAAATTGAATGTCAAACTTCTTTACAAAGCGCACTCAAATCAACATTTGATGGCGCGATTACAATACTAGATGAGTCAACTCATATACATGTTCAAACAGCAGATTGCTCGTAATACTAAGTTTTGAAATTGATGTTGGTGAATACAGAAAAAGTAATATTGATAATCAATATTACTTTTTTATGTTTTAGATAGTAAATACAATAAAATTTATTCTCGATATTTTATAACCACATATCTATTAGGAGGAGTCCCTTCTGATTCGCTAATAAGATCAGGGTATAAGGCAATCTCAGAATGGATTAATCGTCTATCTCGAGCATTCATAGGGTCCATCCGCACTGGAGTTTTTAACACCAACACTCTGTGGGCGGCTTTTTTGGCTAATTCTTTAAGAGCAAAATTTTTTTCTGTACGATAATTATTAATATCTATCTCCACAAACCAACGATCTATAGTATGAGACCTAATAATAGATCCGATAACATTTTCTAAGGCATCTAATATTTCCCCACCTCTACCAATAAAAATAGAAGCAGGGGTAATCTCAGCAGTAATTACAAATTTTTTCTCAGTCTCATTTTTAGTTACTTCTAATTGTAAATCATTTACTTTGGCATTTTGGAAAATAGTAGTTAGTACTTGTTTAATAATATCTTCTATATCCATAGTATGAAATTTAATAAACAATAATATTAATATATTAATTAGGGGGCTGGGCTGTCTAATGTTTTGTCAATTGGGACAGATAATGACATTCTAAAATGCTTTTGAATATATATACTTTGAATGATACCTATAATAGTTAAAACGATCCAATACAAAAATATAATGGATGGCAATTGTTGATATAAACTAATAAGTATTATGGGCATAATAATAGTAATAATAAGTAAAGAATTTCTTTGTGGATCATGGGGGTTAGAATTACGTCACATTATAAAACCTTGAACTAATTGAGTCAAAGCTGCTATAATTGCTAATAGCAAACTCCCTTGCTGTAAATTAATTGTGTTTAAAAATAAATAATTAATTGACGTTGTGGCGCGTAATGGTTGATATAAGTAATATGTGAAAGTTGGTTTAACAACAATAGCAAATACATTATATAAAGCTAAAATAATGAATATTTGGGCTATAGAAAAAATAATAGTAAAGCTAGGATTTAATTTATATTGTTTATATATAGATAATAATTCTTGGGATTGCTTTTGATAATCTTTGGCATATTCTTTTTGAATTCTTTTGATTTCTGGCTGTATTTTGGCCATTATTTTTTGGTTAGTCTCATTTTTAGTAAACATCGGCCAGAGTAACAAACGTATTAGTGCAGTTAGTAATATGACACTAATACCTAAATCATTAAATAAATTATAAAATATAATAAGCAAATTAAATAAGGGTTGGTAAATTAAAAGTTTGAACATATATAGTATTTAATAAAGAACTTTGGCTTTTTGGAGCGTGTTCTCTAAATCATTTTTTAAATTAGAAAAATGTATATTAACAATATTTTTTTTAGGTAAGATAACCACATCGAATCCTTTGTTTATATGTTGTCGATTACTCATAATAATATTACTAATAACTCTTTTAATATAATTACGTTTCACAGCTAAGGGGGAAATTTTACGGCTTACAATCAATCCAAAACGTGATGTGCCCATATTATTTTCAATAAATTTAACTGATAAAAATTGACCATGAGCTATATTGGGAGAAGACAACACTCGACTAAAATTTTTTTGTCCCTTCAATCTATATTGTTGTGATAACATATATAATAAAAAATTAAGAAACAGTTAGTTTGTATCTTCCTTTATTTTTACGCCTGTTAATTATCTTTTTACCAGCAGTACTTGATTTGCGTTTCAAAAAACCATGGGTTCTTGCCCGTTTTATTTTTTTCGGCTGATATGTTCTTTTAGTAGACATATTATATATTTAAATTAAATAATTAAGCATTTAATATATATAAATATACTATCATATTTTAAATTAGATAGCAAGGGGTTTGATATTTACCATTTTAGTATTAAACACCACAACATATATAACAACAAAAAATATTTGTTTATATATAATATAATTTTTCAAAAATACAAATTTTTACATATTTTGTCGTTATAGTTATTTACTTAGTTTTTCACAGCTTTCCACAGCTTATGCACAAGAATATAATAATTATCAACTAACAAGACTTGCAAAAAAATCAAAAAACAGGTATAATAATACATAATCATAAATAACTATAAATAGAATAAATATCACAATATGACTCATGACAATTTTAATGATTTATGAAATACAATTTTAAATGAAATAGCTCTCACAGTATCAAATGCTAATTTTAATACATGATTTAAAAATACAGCTATATTAGATAAAAATAATAAAACCATAACTATTGGCACTAATTCTAATTTTACCAAAGAATGACTCCAGCAAAAATATCATAATTTTATCGTCCAGGCTGTAAATCATGTATGCCCAGATATTTCTGAAATTAAATATGTTGTAACAAGTACCAACCAAATACAAAACGCTAATAATATTCAAACTATAAAAACTACAAACTTATCATCCAACAAACATACCAAACTAAATCAAGTAAATATTGCAACAGAAAATTTATTACAATCCTCGCCAGACCCCAAAACAAATTTAAACCCTAAATATCAATTTGAGAATTTTATTGTTGGTGCATATAATGAACTTGCCCATGCAGCTGCTTGCGCAGTAATAGAAAATTTAGGAACAAAATATAATCCTTTGTTTATATATGGGGGAGTGGGTTTAGGAAAAACACATTTAATACATGCCACAGGTAATGCAATAACAAAACACTACAAAAATAAAAAAATATATTATACTAGCTCAGAAGCCCTAACCAATAAAATCATCAAAGCTATTAGAAATGGGACTATTACTGATATAAAAGAAGAGTACAAACAAATTGATTGTCTTTTGATAGACGATATACAATTTATTGCCAATAAAGACAAAACCCAAGAAGAAATTTTCCATATATTTAATGCCTTGTATGAACATAATAAACAAATTATTTTCACATCTGATCGCCCACCCAAATCCATTATAGGCATTGAGGAAAGATTGCGCTCACGTTTTGAAGGGGGTATGATTGCTGATATTAGTGCACCAGATTACGAAACACGTATGGCTATTTTGATTAGCAAAACCAAAGCAAAAAATATTGTTTTACCAAATAATATTTTAGAATATATAGCTCAAAATATCACAACAAATATTCGTGAATTAGAAGGTTCGTTAAATACTATTTTAATTCGATACCAAATTAAAAACCAAATCCCGGACTTAGACGAAGTAAAACAGTTATTGTTAGATTATATCCAAAAACCAACCAAAATATTATCACCTAATATTATTATTAAAGAAGTGGCAACATTTTATAATATAGCCGAAGATGATTTAAAAAGTGGCTCACGTAGACAAGATATTATTAAAGCACGACAGGTGGCAATGTATTTATTACGTAATATTATGAAATGTTCTTATCCTACTATAGGTTCTTATTTTAAAAATAAAGACCATACAACGGTTATGCATTCTTATGATAAAATTACTCAGAGTATAAAAAACAACCCGGGTTTGGCTCAGGAAATTTATACTCTTACTGAACGTATTATGAATTCAAATGTATAAAACAGATAATATAACTAGTGGAAAACTATATAATTATAATAGGGAAAACTTTATTATAACTAATATAATATAATACCAGATAATTGACATTTAAAAATAAATATTATATACTATTATAATTATAAATATATTATACACATATTTATACAATGTTTTACACTAAAGTAAACACGAAAAAATATAATAAAACCAAGAGATAATATAATATTTACACTTTTCAACATATATAACAATAATAACAAATTTATTAATTAATTTATATATAATATAATACGTCGATGGGAAATAAATTTTATATAAAAATATTTAATTCTTAATAAATTATAAATTAAACTCAAATTATATAACTAATACAATATATTGTTCCTTTAATAAATTAAACTCACAATATATAACAAATACAATATAATTTTCGTTTAATAAATAAACTCAAATTATATAACTAATACAATATATTGTTCCTTTAATAAATTAAACTCACAATATGAAATTCACATGTTTAATAGAAAATTTAAAAAAAGGTATTTCTATAAGTGAAAAAATTACTAGTCAAAATATTACCCTCCCTATATTATCTTATATTTTATTAACCACAGATACTAATAAATTAAAAATTTCAGCTACTGATTTAGAACTTGGATTAAATTATTTTATTCCTGGCAAAGTTGAAGAAAAAGGTTCAGTTTTAATACCATCAAGAATTTTTGCTAATATAATTAATAATTTTGAAGGAGATAAAATTACATTAGAAGTACAAGATAATAAATTAACTATTCAGAATGACAAAACACATTTAGTAATACAAGGAGGTAGTGAAGAAGAATTTCCAATTATTCCAAATATTGATGCAGCACAATTTATAGAAATAAATAGTAAAGATTTACTAATATCATTGAATCAAGTATTACGTAGCGCAGGGGCAGGGTTGAGTAAACCAGAATTAAATAGTGTGTATTGTTATCAACAAGATAAAGATTTATATTTTGTAACTACCGACACCTTTCGTCTGAGTGAAAAGAAGATACTAAAAAATAAATATCAAGAAAATTCTATTAATAATATCAATGTTATTATTCCTATTAAAACAGCACAAGAGTTGTCAAGAATTTTACAAAGTATAGAAGAATCTATGGTTAAAATATTTATTGGGAATAATCAAATATTTTTTGATTTATCATCTGCCAACTTGATTTCTCGGCTTATAGAAGGAGAGTATATTCAATATAAAAATATTATTCCTAATAGTTTTGATACAGAAGGATTGTTTAATAAAAAAGAATTACAAGAGGCTATTAAACTTGTTAGTTTGTTTAGTAGTAAAGTTAATGATATTTGTTTAGAGACGAATATCCAATCAAAAGAGCTTATAATAAAAAGCCAAGAAGTGACTATTGGTCAAGGTATATACAAAATTGCCGGTAATCTTACAGGTGAAGATTTAACTATCAATTTTAATTATCGATATTTATTAGATGGACTAGAATCTATACAAGGAGATAAGGTTTGAATAGGGTTAAACCAAGATCGTCCTTTGGTATTCAAAGATCCGGACGATACAACTTATTTGTATATTACTGCTCCAATTAAACTTTAGTATTAGTATAAGTAAATATACAAATTCAACCAGATGTATTTGATATATTATTTAAAATAATTTTTGCCGCACCATTTATAATTATTAAATTTATATTTTATGGGTAGTTTTACGCCGATCAGATTTACAATTAATAAAAAAATTAAATCATTAGGGCTATCTCCGTTTATAAAAGAGGTACAAGTAAAAGCGCAGGTAGAGGCTTTTCTTAATAATTATATATCACGAGGTGATGTTTTTTTTGTTGCTTTTAAAAACAATAATATATATTTACAATGTTCTAATAATATTATTGCCAATGAGATGAGATATACGATAGAGCCGTTGAAAGATTATGTATTACAAAATTGTAAATCAATTAGAATACATAATATTTATATTCAAACTAAAAACACCTTTAAGTCGTAGTATGATTAGCAAAAGTGTATGGCAAACACATAAATTAGCAGATAAGATAGCAAAAGATATTTTAAATAAAAGATTATATTATACTAATAATAGGAGGCAAGCTGTTATTGTATTATTGATAGGCTCGTTAGGTACGGGGAAAACTGAATTCACAAAAGGATTAGCAAGGGCATTGCATATTAAGGCCAAAATTTTAAGTCCTACTTTTCTAATTATGCGCAAATATAATCATTTTTATCATTTGGATTGTTATAGATTATTACCGCGCCCCGAGGAAACATTAAAAGCATTGGCTGTCGATGAAGTTGTTAATAATTCCCAAAATATTGTTGTTATAGAATGAGCTGAAAATATAAAATGATTAAAACAATATTATACTATCAATATTTATTTTAAAACAATAAATAAACATAGCACTTGGCGAGATATTAAAGTAAAGTATAATAAACCCCAAAATGTTTAAGTTTAATTAATATTAGATAAACGTTTGTTATGTTAAATGATGATATTCAAAGAGAACAAAAACTAAAAGATATTTTTGATGATGCCAGAGAACGTAATACTCAAGCCAAAGCACGTTCACTCGGTTTGCCATATTTAGATCTTAAAAAAGAAAATATAGAGCCAGTAGCCTTAGAATTAGTGGACGAAGTCGTGGCTAGAAATGCTTTAATAGTTCCTTTTCAAAAGCAAGGAGATATTGTCGCAGTAGGGGTATTTGATCCTAATAATGCAGATACTATTAATGTTATTTCTCAATTAAAAAATCAACATTTTGATGTACGGGTTTTTGTAGTATCTAAAACCAGCTTAGATTTTGCTTTTGATAAGTATAAATTAGTACCTCCTAAAAGAGAACAAATTTCTGATTTTATAAATGTTACTAATTTTGTACCAATTAATTTTAGAGATTTAAACGAATATTTAGCTCAGATAGATTCTTCTAATGTAACTAAAATATTATCACTTATTTTAAAATCCGCCATAGAAATTGATGCGTCTGATATACATATTGATGCGTTAGAAAAAGAATGCTTGATTAGATTTCGTATAGATGGTATTTTGTTTGATGTAGGTAAAATTTCTACTGCTGTATATAAAGGTATAAGGGATAGAATTAAATTACTAGCAAGCATTAAATTAAATGTGCAAAATGCTTCTCAAGATGGTAGATTTACCATTCAAAATAAGGCTATATTATTTGAGGCCCGTGTTTCAACAATCCCAGGGCCTTATGGAGAATTTATAGCTATTAGATTATTAAATCCTGAAAGGATGTCGTTTGATTTACAAAGTTTAGGGTTAGGCCTTGATAATGTGAAATTGATTAATAGTTTGTTGTCTACTCCAGCAGGTATGATTTTGGCAACCGGACCTACAGGATCAGGGAAAACTACAACTTTGTATGCTTTGTTAAAAAGGAAAATATCTCCCGGGATAAATATTATTACTATTGAAGATCCTATCGAATATAAACTAAAAGGGATAAATCAAACACAGGTTGATGAAGAAAAAGGTTATGATTTTCCAAATGGGTTGCGAGCTATTGTGCGTCAAGACCCAGATGTAATTATGGTAGGAGAAATTCGTGATCAAGAAACTGCCGAGATGGCAGTACAGTCATCTTTAACAGGGCATTTAGTTTTTTCTACTTTACATACTAATGAAGCATCTGGAGCAATATCTAGACTCATAGAAATGGGTGTAGATAGAGACATTATCCCTGATGCTTTAAAACTAATTATTGCCCAGAGACTAGTAAGAAAATTATGCCCTTATTGTAAAGAAAAATATAAACCATCTGCAGAAATAGTCCAAAATATAAAGGATACATTATCGATATTATCACCAAGGGCCGGGATACAAATTCCGAACATTATTACAGAATTGTACAGAGCCAAAGGTTGTGAAAAATGTAATTGGCTTGGTTATAAAGGGCAAACAGGATTATTTGAATTATTATTTGTGAATTCAGATATAGCTGATTTGGTACGACATAACGCTAGTATTGATGAAATACGCGAGAAAGCAATTTCGTTAGGTATGGTACCATTGTTTCATGCAGGTTTGTTAGAAGTTTTACAAGGCAATACGAGTTTAGAAGAAATAACTCGGGTGGCAGGAGATATTGATTATGTGAAATTGATGTTTGCTAAAATTTTAGACCAAACTTTGACTCGGGGTATTGTGATTGATAGCAAAGAAATATCATTAGTAGCAAAAATGATAAATAATTTGTCATTGTTGGAAACAAAAATTCGTGATATTAAAATTGCTGATGGGTTTGATTTAATTTTTGCGCTCGCTTTAATATATCGGGCATCTGATATTCATATAGAACCCACAGATCAACAAATAGTTGTAAGATATCGTATAGACGGAGTGTTGGAAGATAAATTAAAATTGCCCAAAGAACTACATAAATTATATATTCAGCATATTAAAAATTTAGCAGGATTGAATGTGCAAGTTACTGATATAGTTCAAGAAGGAAGGTTCAAGGTCACTGAAGAAGGCAAGGGTGATAGAGATTGCCGGGTGTCTATTATACCTAGTGGTTATGGAGAGACAGTAGTATTGCGTATTTTAGAATCTAATATTACAACAAAATCATTAATAGATTTGGGTATGTTACCAGAATTTGAGCATGATATAAAACAATCTATTAGTATGCCCTCAGGTATTGTTATTAGTTGTGGTCCTACTTCAGCAGGTAAAACTACTACAATGTATTCAATTTTATCTCTTTTGAATAGCCCGCGTATTAAAATTATGACGGTTGAAGATCCTATAGAATATAGATTACCTGGCGTGGTGCAAACACAGGTTAACGAAACATCAGGATACACATTTTCTGTGGCATTAAGAAGTTTTTTGCGCCAAAATCCAAACATTATTTTAGTAGGGGAAATTCGCGACGAAGAAACTGCAAAAATTGCTATACAAGCATCTTTGACTGGGCATTTAATTCTTTCTACTTTACATACTAAAGATACTGCGACTGCTATATCTCGACTTACGAATTTTCAGATCTCTTATTCAGATATAGCTGCGAGTTTGAATACTTTGATTGCCCAGAGACTAATAAGAAAATTATGTCCTTATTGCAAAAAAGAAATATCTATACCAGATAATATATTGCAAAGTATTACATCAGAATATAATAAGTTATCTCCTAATTTACGTCAGAGATTTGGTAAATATTTTGATGTAAAAATTGGCAATAAAACAAAAATGATATATGAACCAGTAGGGTGTGAAAAATGTAATTATACTGGGTTTTGGGGGCAAAGTGGTATTTTTGAAATTTTGATTATAGATGAAGAATTAAGAAACATTATAGTCAAAGGAGCTGATATAAATATATTACAGAAAGAAGTACAAAAAAGAACTTTAACTTTGAAACAAGATGGGATCATTAAAGTATTACAAGGTGTTACTAACTGAGAAGAATTAGAACGAGTAGTAGGAGATATTGTAAAATTTGGATAGATATTATATTTTGATGTCTTTTCTTAGATATTTATGTTCTTTTGATTATATTAGGGTGTTTATTATATTTTGGTGTGCCTCTTAGTTGTTTTTTTAGATATTTTTGATGTTCCTCTTGGTTGTTTCTTCTTAGATATGTTTGCCCTTTTGCTGATATTAAAGTATTTATTATATTTTTGGTGTTCCTCTTGGTTGTTTCTTCTTAGATATGTTTGCCCTTTTGCTGATATTAAAGTATTTATTATATTTTGATGTTCCTCTTAATTGTTTTTTCTTAGATATTTATGTTCTTTTGATTATATTAGGGTGTTTATTATATTTGTATGATAACTTGCTGGGGTATTGACAAAATAATAAAAATATGCTATACTTGCCATTGTATAATTTATTGTATAATTAAATATAAAAACTCTAGTAACCTGTAGGCAACAGACCTTTTTTTATTGAATAAGGTTCTGCCAGAGCTTATGTAGATGGACAATCTGGTGTTATACTGGGTTGCACCTCAGTAATTCTCTTAATCTCCGTCTTTGTGCGGAGGATCTTGCCTGCAGATTACTAGAGTTTTTTAATTTTTATACTAACTCCAATAAAGTAAAATAATGATTACCCAATAATACATTTGGTATATGATGATACTTGATTTTTATTAAATAATATGATAGTGTAAAAACATAAAGGAGAACTGCAGGATAGAATAAGACCGAAAGGTCTTGTTCTATTTTTATATATAAGGGTTGCTTTTAAATTTAAAATTTGATATACTATTATTAGTGTATAAAGAGTAGTAAATTTATAATAAATAAATTTGAATAATGGATCAATTACATTTACCAGCCAAGACAAGAAATGTATTTGGCAAGAAAAATAAACAATTACGTGCCAACGGTATGATTCCAGCAACTGTATATGGACAACAAATAGGACCATTTTCTATAGCTGTGGATTATAAAGAGTTTGAATCTATATATAAACAAGCAGGAGATAACACGGTAATAGAACTAAATATTGATAATAAAAAAACTTTACCAGTGTTAATACAAGACGTAGTGTACACGCCAGTATCAGAACAAATTGTGCATATAGATTTTCATGCTATTAATTTAGCTGAAAAAGTAACTGCTTATGTAGATATAGAGGTTGTAGGCGAAAATGATTTGTTAAAAGAAGGAGGCAATATAGTTGTGGCTATGCAAGAAGTGGAAGTAGAAGCTTTGCCAACCCATTTACCACACAAAATTCAAGTTGATATTTCGGGTATTAAAAATTTTGGAGACACAATATATGTTAAAGATTTAAAAATTAGTAAAGATGTAAAAGTTTTAGCTGATGAGAATAATCCAGTAGTGACATTAGCTGCCCCAGAAAATATTGCAGAAGAATTAAAAGAAATGGAAAATCAGACTTCTACTGCGGCTGCTGCTTCTGTCACAGAACCAGTAACTTCTAATACTGAGCAGATAACAGATAAAGATAATAACACCTTAACACAAGACGCAGAACATAAATAATTAAATATATTTTATGTTTAAAAAATTTGATATTATTGCTACAAAATCCAATACAAAAGAGCAGGCGCCTTTGAGTATACCTATTAGGAAGTTGGTTATACCCAAATCAGTTTTTGTAATTGGGCTGTCTTTGATATTAATAATTGGAGGCGCTTGATACTTGCATGATAATCAAGTAAAAGCACCGGGGAATAATATGTTTTTACCTGTAGAGGTGCAAGCTGTCAATGAGGAAGAACGTGCTAAGTTAGAGAAAGAATTAAAAGAGTTAGATGCTCAGATAGCGCAATATGAACAGCAACTTAAAACTACTCAAACTGAGAAAACAACATTACAAAATACCATTAATAAATTAAAAGCCAAAGCGTCATCTATCTCGTTACAAATTAAATCAAGCCAAGGGAATCTCACGCAGATTAAAGGTAGAATACAAGATACACAGTTGGCAATAAATCAAACAATGTCCAATATTGAGAGAAATAAACAAGAGTTGGCAGTTTTGCTGCAAACATTATATCAGTATAAAAGTTCGAGTGATTTAGAGATATTATTAGCTAATGAGAGTTTTCAAGAATATTTTGATAGAAACAATAATATAAATATTTTACAAGACAAAATTAAAACCAAATTACAGGACATGCAAGCATTAAAAACGACTTTAACAGAACAAAAGCAAGATTTGGACGATCAAAAAGAGACAACACAAAAATTATTATCTGTGCAGTTACTACAACAGCAAGAACTAGATAAGACTAAAAAAGAGCAGGAGCAATTATTAAGCGCTACTAAGGGTAAAGAAGCAACTTATCAGCAAATATTAAGCGAAGCAAGAAAAAAGGCAGCAGAAATAAGAAGTAGAATTTATGAATTAGTTGGTGTAAAATCGAAAGTTACATTTGGTGAGGCTTTAGATATAGCTAATTGAGTGGCAACTAAAATTGATATTCGCCCGGCATTTTTATTGGCAGTAATAACTCAAGAATCTAATTTGGGAAATAATGTTGGGACTTGTAATAGGCCAGGCGATCCTCCAAATAAAAGTTACAAAGTAGTAATGAAGCCTAGTCGAGACCAGATACCTTTTGAGCAAATAACGAAACAGTTAGGGATGGATCCATCTTCCACGCCTATTTCTTGCCCAATGTATAAAAATGGAGAACAGGTAGGCTGGGGAGGAGCTATGGGGCCTGCACAATTTTTACCCTCTACTTGGTTGGGATATAAAGATCGTGTTGCTGCTATTACTGGTCGAAGCCCAGCAAATCCTTGGAATATTACTGATGCTTTTGTAGCAGCGGCTTTATACTTAACAGATAAAGGAGCAGGGTCAAAAACATATAATGCTGAATGACGAGCGGCAATGATTTATTTTGCGGGTACAGTAAATAATGCATATAGATTTTATGGCGACAATGTAATGGCAATCGCCACAAGATATCAGGCAGATATTGAAGCAATTAATAAAGCGAAATAATTTTATTTTTTACATCTAATAAATTAAACTCAAATTATATAACTAATACAATATAATTTTCGTTTAATAAATAAACTCAAATTATATAACGAATACAATATATTGTTCATTTAATTAATAAATTAAATTCTCAATATATAACTAATACAATTTAATTTCCGTTTAATAAATAAACTCAAATTATATAACGAATACAATATAATTTTCGTTTAATAAATAAACTCAAATTATGAAACAATGCTTTTTTTGTCAAAAAAATATTGATGATATAGATTATAAGAATGTTGATATATTAAAACATTTTTTATCAAGCCAGTATAAAATTCTTCCTAGGAAAAAGACATTAGTTTGTGCTAAACACCAAAGGGTTTTGGCCAAGGCTGTTAAAAGAGCTAGACAGATGTCTTTGATACCAACAACATTAAAACATTAAAACCAAAATATAGAACTGGTTTTTGTATATTAATGGACATTTGATATATTTTGTGATTTTAATGATTTGTGAAATTGATTTATAATATATTTTTATTTAAATAATTATTCTATATTTTTCGTTTAATAAATTAAATTCAAAATATATTATGGCGTTTATAATTTTAATTTTTGTGGTTTGAACAATGGTAGTAGTATTGGTGATTTATCAAAATCACAAAGATTTACATAAATTAAAAAAAGAAAATGAAAAATTAGAAGATTTAGTCGAAACAATAGCTAAACAATATAATACTAATAATAAATTAAATGTGCCAGGCGTATCAGAGTTGGAAAATAAAAAACAAAAAATTATGAATTATTTAGATACCCATGAAATGATTGTTAATGATGATGTTGAACAATTATTGAATGTCTCGGATAGTTTAGCCACAAAGTATTTGCAAATGTTGGAGGATGATGGCAAAATTGTTCAAATAGGTGAGCGTGGTCGTTATGTTTACTACATTAAACGAAAAGTTTAATAAACGGGATATATTAAACGTAGTTTTAAGTTGATTAAATGGCTCAATTAGTTTTTTATCGCAAATATAGGCCCCAAACATTTAAAGAAATTTTGGAGCAACAAATAATTGTCCAAACACTAAGCAATGCTATTTTAGAAAATAAAATAGCTCATGCTTATTTATTTTGTGGCCCCCGGGGTACAGGTAAGACTTCAATGGCTCGGGTTTTTGCCAAAGCTATAAATTGTTTTAATAGAAAAGATAATGAATATGAGCCATGTAATAAATGCGAATCATGCAATGATATAAACAATGGTAGTTCTTTTGATGTTATAGAATTAGATGCTGCTTCTAATAGAGGTATTGATGAAATACGTAATTTAAAAGACAATATTAAAATAAAACCATTGAAGAGTAAATATAAAATTTTTATTATTGATGAGGCACATCAATTAACCGAAGCTGCTTGTAATGCTTTGTTGAAAGTTTTGGAAGAACCGCCCGAGTATGCTATTTTTATTTTTGCTACTACCAATCCGGAAAAAATGATACCAACTATTTTGTCACGAGTTCAAAGATTTGATTTCAAAAGAATTTCATTGAATGGTATAATTAATCAATTAGAAAAAATTTGTAAACAGGAAAATATTAAATATGAAAAAGAAGCATTAAAAATGATTGCTTTAAGCGCTCGAGGGGGAGTGCGAGATTCTGAATCTATTTTGGGGCAAGTAGCAACTTTTGACAAAGAAGTAACAGTCCAAGAAGTCGTCGACTTGATAGGCAATGTAGATTTCTATACAATTAAAAATTTTATTGATTTGATTATCCAAAATGATAAAGAACAATGTATCCAATTTATTCATAAATTGGATGAAGAAGGTTTTAATTTATTAGAAGTTAACAAAGGTATTATTGAATATTTAAGAAACTTGGTATTGTTAAATATATCTAAAGACTTAGAAACTATTGTGGCGCAGACTGTAACCAAAGAAGAGCTGGAGATTCTAAAAGAGCAGGCTGAATTATTAGA
>Ga0116145_1003122_pt1 | contig 14213 bp, 14 predicted proteins | sample AD_JPNHG1_MetaG_FD_89747 | JGI IMG/M metagenome (GOLD analysis project Ga0116145, IMG submission 89747) | Active sludge microbial communities of municipal wastewater-treating anaerobic digesters from Japan - AD_JPNHG1_MetaG | ecosystem: Engineered > Bioreactor > Anaerobic > Digestate | place... | reverse complement strand
TTAACAAACATCAATAAGAATTATAATTATTCAAAAAAATTAATCAATTTGAACTTTTTATAATAAATTGTATATTTTTTATAGATGGTTTAGGAAAATTAATTAAAAAGTAAAGAATATGTGGTGAATTTTATGGAATTTAAAACTTCAGCAGCCATTCAGGTTATACCTATTGGTATTTCTGATAAAAATCAAATTTATGAATTTGTCGACCATGCAATAAATTTAATAAAAGATTCTGGATTAAAATATCTTGTTACTCCGTTTGAAACAGTCATAGAAGGTGATATCTCTAAAATCTTATCTTTAATAGAAAAAATAAATAATTCTCTTTTAACTGAAGGCTTACAAACAATTTGCATCAATGTTAAAATCTGGAGCGGAAATATTGGAACTATAGAGGAAAAACTTGAAAAATATAAAAATTAAAAATTTAAAAAATATAAATTATTAAAAAAAAGTTATTAAATAATTAAAAAAACCTGGAGGTAATATGAACAAAGAATATTTTCTATATTTTCTACTCTTTTTTTTAATATTTATTTTTATTTTTAGCTTTTTTTCTTTTGTTAATACTACTAATGCCGACGCAAGCATACAGATTAGTGAAGGCACATTGAATAAGTTTTTAGCTGCAGTTGGAGATCTTACAAATACAGAAAAATTTAATATTTTAGGACTTTCTGGCACTTATACCTGGCTTGTTCAAAATCCTCAGATTAAACTAACAGGTGGTAAGGCTCAATTCACGGGCGATGTAACCATTACTATAAATCCAGGTAATATTGTTACAAAATCAAATGCCAATGGCGAAGTTAGCGTTAATTACGACATAAATACAAATAAGATTCAAATCAGAGTTACAAAAGCCATAGTTGAAATAAAGACAAAAATAATGGGAAATATGGTAAAAATTGCAGAAATTGATCTTGCAAAATATTATCAGATAGCATTTGATTTTCCAGGACCAAAACCTTTTGAAAGTTCGGTTGATGTCAAAATGCCTGATGGCAAAATTAAAAAGATAAAAATAGATTTTATTCCAGTTTTGACTATAATTGATGGCGCAGTTGTTGTTGGTTCTGAATTAAGATATAGCCCAATTAATTAATTGTCATTTATTTTTATCATTTAATATATTTTTTTTTATTTTTTATTTTTATAATTTGATGATTTTATAATTTTATAATGTTAATAATTTTTTGTTTAACTTTTTTATTTTAATTTTCATTTTTTTATTTTTATTTTTTATTTTTAAAAGAAGTTGGGTTATATCATAAAGGGAGGTAAAGATGTTTACTACATATAATAACATAGATATCATTCCAATACCTTTTAAGTTTGTTAATACTTATTTAATTAGCCATAAATCTAAATATTATCTTGTTGATACTGGCTACCCTAAAGATTACTTAAAGCTTTATAATAAAATTTCTCTCATTACTTTAGATCAAGAGCTTTCAAATTTAAAAGCAATAATAATAACACACCATCATTCAGATCATACTGGTGGAATTTTTTACTTAAAAAAAATAAATCCCGAAATTAGAATAATTGCTCATAAAAATTGTTTTGAAAACCTAAAAAAAGGTTCTAATAGTAATGATGAAAAATATTTTACATGTTCAAAAACAATACAAAGGCTCACTCGACTTTCTCATAAATTATTTAAAAATTCAGGAAGATTTGAGCCTTATACAAAAAAAGATACTGATATAGAAATATCTGACAAAGATTTATTTTTAAATCTTGAAGAAGATACTTTCTTTGATGAAGGATCTTTTGAAAAATATAAAAATCAACCTTTTATTAAGATATTTTATACTCCAGGTCATACAGATGATTCAATCTGCATTAAAATAGATGATCATATTATAGTCGGAGATACTTTAGCTTCAAGTTTCAATATTTTTGGAAACAGATATCTTCCAATTATCTTTAATGATTTGAAAATATTATATCAAAGTTGGGAAAAAATATTGAAAGAAGATGTAAATACTATTATACCCTCTCATGGTGATTCGTTTGATAAAAATGAAGTTGCAAAAAATATAAATTATTTTAAGAAAGCTTATAAAATCTAATTTTATATATTTGGTGTATAAGTAAAATTTATTATATGCATAAAATAGATATAAAATTTATCATTTTTTTATTTTTTTTCTCAACAATAGTTCTCTTTATTTTATATAGTTATGGTTTTATAGTAACTCATATTATTCCAATCAACTCAAACTTTGTCTTATCTGTAAATTCTGGTGATAACCTGAACTCTATATTAAGATTATTAAAAGAAAAAGGACTTAAAGGAAATCTCTTTATTATAAAACTCTATACAAAGTTATTTTATAAAAATCTTCTAATAAAAATAGGAAGTTATCAGGTTAATGAATATTCAACATACTGGAGTATCATTCAGGATATAGATAAAGGAATTGGCATACCTTTTAAGCTGACAATCCCACCAGGACTTTCACTAGAAGAAATTGCAGAATTATTAAACTCAAAAAATATTTTATCAAAAGAAGAATTTTATAATATATTAGGTCAGCAGGACTTTGTAAATTCTTCTTTCCCAGAAAATTTGGTTTTAATTTTAAATCCTGAAATCTTACTATATTGGAAAAAGTTTAAAATAGAATTAAATGAAAAAAAATATGAAGGTTTTTTCTATCCTGAAACCTATACCTATGCAAAAGGTGTTTCGCCTAAAATAATGCTTCTGCAACCTATACAACAATTTTTTAAAACTCTTTGTAAATTCCCTATATCAGATCTTTCGCCTCTAGAAATATATAAAAAAATTATTATCGCATCATTAATTGAAGAAGAAGCCATGGTCGATAGTGAAAAGCCAATCATAGCTTCAGTTATATATAATCGACTAAATAAAAAAATGAGGCTGGAGCTTTGCCCAACAGTTGAATATATTTTACCATCTCATAAAAAAAAGCTTACACTCGATGATTTGAATATCAAATCACCATACAACACTTACATTAATAGCGGACTTCCCCCTACCCCAATATGCAATCCTTCCTTTGAATCATTAAAAGCTGCATTTTTTCCTGCAAAAACGGATTACCTTTTCTATGTCGCTAAGGGGGATGGAACTCATTATTTTTCAAAAACATATTCTGAGCATTTGAAATATAAAAACTATTCAAATTTTTACTAACTACCTTAATCTTGAAAAATAATATTCATTTAATCTTTCAATAAAATTGACAAACTTCGTATTAAGCAAATTAAAGGTAATATCATCCGTACCGCTATACTTTTCATTAAATGAAATCTCATCAATTTATAAAGTTTTTGAAAACCATATTTTTCAATTAGGTTTTGCTAATATTGGTATTGCTAAAAAAGCAATCAAAACTAACAAAATAATAATAATTCTTTTCATAGAGTAAATACTATTTTTTTAATTTTTCTTTTTTTAGATTTTCCCAATTTTCCCATTTTTTTCTTCTATTATCATTTTTATACTTACCTTTGCTTTTGTTATAAAATGCGTAATTCTTAAATAATAACGTCTTTATCCACAGCATTACAACATCAGCTTTAGTTTTCTTATTATTAACTGTTTTCAAAACATTTGATACCTTTACAGATTTGTCAATATTTGAAGATCTCTATAATGATGTATTAAATAATTATTAATTAGTATATTTTTTAGAATCCCATGATCTTTAGTTATGAATTCATAATACATAAGTCTTTCTTTTTTATTAATTGATTAAATAAATTTTAAATATCTATTAGGATTAATAATTTTAGATTTTTATATGATATTGACTTAGTTAATTTCTTTGAATATTTTTAAAATTTCTTCTCATTATTATACTTTTTCAAGGTTTATTTTCATTAATGAAGCTAAATCTTTTTAGCTATAATTGCCTTATAATTGGCGCTTTTTATCACTTATTTTCATCAATAAAGCAAATGCTTTCATTATATACAAACACTATGAAATATGAAAAGATTTAATTAAGTTTTTTTATTAAGTTTTTATTAATAGCATTAATTCATTAAGTTTTTAATATTATTAACAAATATTTATGTCTTAATTTAATTTCTCTATAAATTTTCTTTCAAGGTTTTTGCTATGCAATTTAAAAATTATTTTTGAGTTAGAGATTCTATTATATTATTCAAATTGTTAATATCAATCTTATGAGCATAAACAAAAGATTTAAACAATATTAATAAATTAGGGAAATTATTTTCAAAAATTATATTTTTTAAAATATCAGGATGATTATTAATATAATAATATTGAAGTTCAAAAATATTTTTATACTGAACAAAATATGGACGTGATTCATCTGGCAATATTAAGGGATAATTTTTAAATATAAAATCTTTTATATCATTATTTTTATATATTTCTCTTATAATATATTGTGTAAATAAATAAGCAAAAAATTCATCGAAAATTTCTAGAATAAATTTATTTATGAACTGATCTTCATTTTCAAAGTATACTTTTACACAGGGTTTATAATTAATTATATCTTCAATTTTGATTATTGGAATATAATTTACAAGAGCAGGATTTACATTAATTGGTAAAAAGTATTCTAATTTATTATCATTCAAACAATAATTAATAATCTCATTTTTGCAATTTTCTAAGACAAATTTATTTAATTGATTGTACAATTTATTATAATAATAAAAATGTAATAGTTCATGAATATACGATTCTATATTATCTTTTATATTTATTTTAGTTTCAAATAATGGAATAAGAATCATATTACAATATTTACTAAAACTAGCATTATTAAGAGATACAAAATCAGATGTTGAACACCAATTCATTGGTAAAAAATAATAAATTTTTAAATCTGATGATAATAGATTATAAAAATTGTTTTTAAGCAAATTAAATATATAATAATTTATTTGTTTATTAATTATAATTTTTAATTCATTAGAAATTTTATCAACTGATTTTTTATTTTGCTCATAAACTATAGTAATTAATTCATCTAATTCATATACAAAGCTATGAATAAAAGAACTTGCTATTAATAACTTCGAATTATTTAGATTATCTTCATATTTAACTAAAAGTTTTTTTAATTGTTTTTCACCAAAATTTTCATTTATTTCATTATCTATTTCAGATTTACTAAGAAAAATTTTATCATCATTAGATATAAAACTATAATAAAATACCCGATAACTAATATAGTCATTAACAAAATGCCCTATAATACTCTTATTTCTTGACAGTTTTATTTGATTAAAAAATTCAGAGAATTTACTTAAATAATTATCATTGATATTATATGTTATTTTATCAATATAATTTTCAAAAATTTTATTTATTATTTTATTTTCAAAAGAATATTTATATTCTTCTTTATATTTAGAATATTTAAAGATAAGTAGATATAATGTAATTAATTTTTTGTCTATAATATAATTAAATCCTTGTTGAGGAATCTTATATCTAATTAAATTTTCATTTATTATAAATTTATTTTCTATATATCCTTCATCCAAATAATAATTACTGCTTTTATTTATATAGTCTGGATAAAAATTAAAAAAAATTATCAAAATAATTACAATTAAAAAAATATTTATTTTTTTCATTTTTTAACTCAGTTTTTCTAACTTTACTTTCATAGTAAATGGATCGCTTTATAGTAAATCAATAAATCTACAAAGCAACCCCTAAAATCAACATTTTAATAAACAATTGTGTAACCATTAAATATATGAGTCCCAGTAAGAGTTGTAGATGTAGTACCATCTTTGGTAAAAATATATATAACGGCAGTTCCTCCAAAACCTACACACAAAACAGAATAAAGTTTGCCATTAGGAGTATAAAATAAATATATAGTATCATATCCTGTCATATATACTTCTTCAAAAGTTTGAATAATAGTTTTTGTTCCTATTTTAATTATATCTGATGTTTTGAATCCAATTGCTTGATCAAGTTTTACACCTTCAAATACTATGGCTAAACCCATTATTTCCAACATCTGCTCTTCACTCAACTGCTCCAACCCTAAAAACGTTGTATCTTCTTCTGTTGGAGTAGGTGTATTTTCTGGTTGTGGTGTGCTTGCAAATGCTGGCATTGCAAATAAAACAATTAAAGCTACTAAAATAATAAGACTTTTTTTCATAATTTCAATCTCCTTCTTTTTTCTTTTTCTTTTTTTCTTTTTTCTTAGATTTTCTCAAATTCTTTTAGTTTTCCCTTTCTTAGATTTGCAATTTGTTCATAGCAAATCACTTGTTAAAAAAAAATCATAAATACAAAATAAAATTTCCCTTTTTTTCCGCTTTTCCCTCCTTTTCTTTTCATTTACTTTTTTTTCTTTTTACCCATACTTAATACCTCAAATAAAATTGAATCTATTTTTTATCCTCTTACAGTCAGATATATTTCATATTCTGGTAAGAGATATCCTTGTAAGTTCGCTTCTATAGATAACCCTAAACTTACATTTTCGCTTATCCTTATTCCAAGAATAATTTCACCACTAAAGCTCATCTTGTATAACTCGTAATTTGCAAATCCATTAAATTCAGAAATCTCGGGTAATATAAATGATGGTGTTATTGAAAATGTCGTTGAAATGATTGAGTTTAATACAATTGTTAGATTTATCTTACATGAAATCACATATTGCTGCGAATAGCTTTCTTTACTTTCAACTAAACAGGGTAGATTATAATACGCTGTTAGCTGTGGAGTAAAGGATAATAAAAGTGGATCATATATGACAGTTGCCCTATAACCAAAACTTATTGTTATCTTTGGATCAACTATTGAAACATCAAAACTACTTCTTTTGTAAAATATAGGATATATACCAACAGGATAGGAAAGATAAAAGAAAAGATCGTTTATTAAATATGTATAAAATGTCCATTGAAAACCAGCTACAATATCTGTCAATGAAAGTAGATAATTTTCCTGTTTTGAAACTTCTTCTGTAAATGGATCGATTGTATATGTTTTATTATATGAGAAAAGTAGCGGTACTTGAAAAAATAGATCAAGATTTTTTATTGGAGATAAAACCAGATAAACATATGGGTTAAATTGGTATGATACATAAGAGGAAGAAGAAATAGATGTAATTGAAAAAGAAAAGGTTATACTATATGGGAAAGACTCCCTTTGAACCCTTTTGAATTCCTGTGCAGATATTTTATTTGCAAAAATTATAAAAAATATCGCAAGAATAAGATAAAATAAAATTAAATTAGATAAAACTTTTTTAATCTTTTTGTTCATAATATCCTTTTATTATATCCTTTTATTTTGCTTTTTTTTATTTTTTTATTTTTTTCTATTTTCCCTTCTATTTTCCCTTTTATTTTTATTTTTATTTTTATTTTTACTTTTATTTTTACTTTTATCTTTACTTTTATTTTTGCTTTTAACTTTTAATTTTTACTTCTTAATTTTTTTTATTTTTTATTTCTTTTTTTATATTTCTTTTTATTTTTATTCTTTTTTATTTTTTCTTTTATTTTTGCTTTTAACTTATAATTTTTACTTCTTAATTTTTTCTATTTTTTATTTCTTTTTATATTTCTTTTTTATATTTATTCTTTTTTATTTCTTTTTTTTATATTTATTTTTTATATTTCTTTTTTATATTTTTTTTTATCCTTTTAATTTGCGCTTTTTATATTTCTTACTTACATTTTTTCAAAACCCTTTACTATTGGATAATAACAAAAGATGATCTATCTTATCTTTTAATTGATTGTTTATCTTTTGTATAAGGCTATAATTTTTTAACTGCTCTTTTCCATATACAAAAAGCGCATAGCCAGAAAATTTTGAATTAAAGTCAATATTATCTATAAAATGAACTCCAATTGATGGATCTACTAAAAAGAAATACTGACCATAAAAGCCAGAAAAGATTGTGAAATGTTTCTGTGGTTTTTCAAAATGAAGTATTATAGGTGCATACATAGAATATTTACATAGTTGATTGGTATTTATCTTTACACCCTTTAGTGTAAACCCATAATATTCAAGTATATTTTTTATATCTAAAAGTGATATTGTATAATCTTTTTTTTCTTTTAATTTTTCAAAAAATTGATCTATTAACTTTTTCTCATCAAGATCAATTTTGTAAAAGAATTTCAAAAATGTTGCTGTTGTTGCAATACCGCAACTTGTATCAAGTCCCTGCTTATAACAGGTTGTAAAATGAAGTGATTCAAAAGATATTATTTTAGATAAAACCTCATCTGTAAGAATATTTTCTGAAATTGAAAGGTCACTTGAAGAATAGAATACTGGAATAATTAAAAGTAAAATTAAAAGAAATATTAAATTCGATTCTTTATTTGAAAGTTTTAAGAATTGACCAGATGAATTTGAATCAACATTTGATTTATTATGTGAATTGTTGTTAATTTTTGTTTTATAATATAAAGAACCTAAAACAGGACAATTATGGCGATAATAGATAATAGATAATAGATAATAGATAATAGATAAGAGATAAGAGATATTTTGTTATTTTTCATTGTTAAATAATTTATAAACTTATTTTTATTTATGTCAAGAAAATTTTTAGATTGCTTAAAAATATTTATTTTAACAATAAATAAATGATGATATAAATAATTATGTGTAATATGAAAAGATTATATAAAAAGCGATCTTGTTATGTAAAATATTAATAGCGAAATAGCAATAAATAGATCTACAAACATTACCAAAAAAATTCATTACCAAATATTGAGTCCGCTTAAAAATTATATATTTAGCAGTATTTAATTATATAGATAATTGGTCAGAAAGGATATTGAAAGGTTTTTATTCTTGTGAAGATAAATTAATAGAAATATTAAAAAGTATTTAAAAAAAATCAACAAGGTCGCAATTAGTTTAATCAAGAGAATATAAGCCTCGAATATAAGCCTAATATATAAATAAAAAAATATTACACATAAATTTTGACACTATCCACAAAATTTTAATAGTCCCATCTTTTTACAATATCATTATAAAAAATAATATACCAATTAAATATTAAACTTATATTGGTAATATTTAATTAAATCATTATTATTAAATTCATTTTTAAGTAAACTATAAATATATACATTAAAAAATTGATTTTTTTTAAAAACTTTTTGCCTTAATACTCCTTCTTTAATAAAACCAATTCTTTCAACTAAATTTATTAAATTTTTATTAAAATCTAAAGTTTCAACTTCTATTCTATTTATTCTTAAATCATTAAAAAAATAATCTAATGAAAGTATAATACTTTCTAGAATTAAATATCCTGCCGGTATTTTAGAATTTTTTTTTATTTGCTCTTTATCAAAAAATATATAAGTATTTGAAGCATATCCATTTTTATAGTCTATTTTACCACAACCTAACATTCCAATACAAATATTTGAATTTTTTAATGCTACAATATAATCAATATAAGTAGGAAATTTACCAAAATTATCTGTCAACCTTTTTTTATACAATTCTAATTCTTTTTCATAAGAAGTAGGAAAAGAAATTCCTGTTTGTAAAAGAAAAGCTAAATCTTGATTGTTAAGCCATTTAGTTAAATAAATAATATCTTCACTCGACTCTCTTCTCAATTTTAAAAATTTACCTGTTAATTCCATAATAAAACCTTTTTATTAAATTATCTTTTCTTAATACTTCCCCATTAATCCTTTTTTCTTTGCATATGCAGTGCAAAAATAAAAGGATAAAATACCTATTATATTATACAAAACTGATAAAATCATTAAATCAAATGAAAACTTAAAATTGTTACTTATTCCAAAGGATATATAACCTTGAGGTATTAATTTTATCAAAAAGAGTAAATAAGAAGGAAGATTTTTTATCTGGGCAGCAGGAAAAGTCCCCAATAAAATAAAAAATATTTCAAATAAATCCATCAACCCTCCAATTTTTTTATATAATATTGTTAAACCCGCAAAAATTTCACCAAGACCCAACATCCCAAATAGAATAAGTATTATATACAAAATGATATCTTTGGTCAGTTTTATTTTAATATTCATAAATGTATTAAAGAAAAAGATTAATATAAGCATAAATGTTATATCCATTATCATTTCTAGAAACCCTTGAGAAATTATTATAAATAATTTATTAAATGGTGAAATCATAATTTGCTCAAATGTTCCCATACTTATTTCTGTTGCAACAGATCTTGAAAGGTTTAAAAAAGTCAAAGATAAAAAAGAAATAATCCACATAAATTCATAAATCCGCTTTATATCTTCTGAAAAATTCATTAATTCTTTTGCAAAAGAATAAATTACTACAAAAAGAAAAAAATAACCCAATAGTGATGTTATATAAGTAAAAAAATAACTTTTCATCCTTTTAATACTACAAAGAAATTCTATTTTAATTAGATTCAAATAAGACATAATTAAATTTATTATCTTCATCACTAATATCCTAAATAACATTATCCTATATGAATAATTTAATATTATAAATAATAATTTACTTTAATAGTCGATAAATTTCCTTTTATAAATTTTTAAATATAAATATCTAATATAAGGTTAATGTACCCTTCTTCTTACAATAGACTATTGAAAACTGATAAAATAAAATTGATAATATTAGATAAAATATCGTATTTAGAAGTGCATAAATAAGAAATTCATTATATTTACTATTATTACTTAAATAAAATTTAAGAAACATAACCTGAGGATAACCAGGAAATAAATTCAGTAAAATATTTTTAGAAGAAGTTGCCAAAATAGATAAAAATAAAAAGTTGTATATTCCCATTAGATTTCCTAATTCTTTAAATAATAAGGTCAATGAAAAAAAAACTATACCAATTGAGATAGAAAGAATTATAAATAAAATTAAATAAATAATAAAATTAAAGATAAAATTAAAGTCAAATTTCATATTTAAATTAAATTTAAAAAGTAATTTTATTAATATAAAAATTATAAAACCATTTAAAATGAAAATAATTATAGAAAATAATTGATTAATAATAGTTAATGTTAATGGAGAGTAAACAGATAAAAATTTTTGCTCTAATACTCCATTAAGTTGCTCATTTCTTATTTGATTTTTTATTCCAGAAATAATACCTCTAAAGATATACCAACTAATGAAACCTAAAACCAGGTTCAATGTGTTTTTACCAAAAATTTTATATTGATTAGCCAAGGCATTTATATTTAGGATTATTCCTACAAACATTATTAAAAAAACAAAAAAGGAGGAAAAATAATTAATTGAATATCCGAGGTTTAATTTTAAACCTATTGAGGATTCATATAAATAATTATTAATTTTTGTATTAATTTTAATATTTATTTTATCATTGTTTTTATAACTAGTTTTCATATTAGATTAACTTTTTATTGTTTTTATAAAAATATCTTTTAGATTTGTTTCCTTTTTTTGTAAATTCAGAATTTTAAATTTATATTTTATTTTTAATCTCGTAATGACTTCTATAAGCTTTTCTGGATCATTGCAGCATAGCTCAAGATAATTTGAATTTATCTTAAATTTAATATCATTTATTTCATTTAATTCATTTGGCTGAATATTATCACTAAAATAGATAATGCATTCATAATAATCATAATAATCATAATTGTTCTTTAATTTTATATCTTCTATATTTCCTTCTTCAACAATTTCACCTTTATTAATAATTATGACTCTATCAGAGACTTCTTCTACTACATCAAGTTGATGACTGGTAAGTAAAATAGATATATTTTCGAGTTTGGCTATCATTTTTATTTTTTCTTTCATCTTTTCAACTGTTTCAACATCAAGCCCAAGAGTCGGTTCATCCAATAGAAGTAGTTTTGGATTACCTATCAAGGCACAGGCTATAGCTAACTTTTGTTGCATCCCTTTTGAAAAAGACCCAACTTGCATATTTTTAAATTCATATAAATCGAAAAAACCTAATAAATCTATTCCTCGCTTTTTTGCTAAATTAAGTTTTATTCCTTTTCTAGCTGCAAAAAGAATTATATTATCGAGAGGATTTAATCTCCAGTAAACATTTCTTGATCCTTCTAAAACAGCTCCAATGAAATATTTTGCTTGATTATCTTTTGAATCAAAGCCATTGATAATAATAAATCCTTCATCAGGTCTAACAAGATCGCAAATGCATTTAATTGTGGTAGTCTTACCAGCGCCATTTGGACCAAGGAAGCCGACTATTTCCCCTTCTTTAACATCAAATGAAATACCTTTTATTGCATCTACAATTTTCTTCTTTTGCTTAAAAGATTTTTTTAGATCTCGAACTTTAAGTCTTTCCATAATTATCTCTTTATAAATTTATATTTATTAAATAAAGATTTTAAATTATTTTTAATTTTTTATAATCTGAAATAATTTTTTCTTTAATTGCTTCTTTCATAAAAGTGCAATTTTTTAAAGGAAAAGAAGCTTTACAACCACCCATACATAAGGGCAAATAAATACAATTAATGCATTCTATATCATCAAAAGGTTCTAAAATGAATTTATTTATAAATTTAGAATAATTTAATTTCATTGTTCCATCTATATCAATAAACCCAATTTTATTATTATTAATATCGTATAGATCTCTTATGCATTTTAAAATATTTCCTGATGGATCAATTATAAAATTATTAGTCAGGTAATAGCTACAATAAATGAAATCAGGTAAAGATAAAACATTTTGAGTTTCAAAATTTAATCCACTTTCGTAGAATTCTTTGATTATTTGATTATATAATTCACTTTTTTTATTTTCTGAAAAACATAAACCATAATTACAAGAAGCTCCTACAGCAGAAACAAAAAAAGGAAATAAAATAATATTTTTAGGGGGATTGTTATTAAAAGCTTTTTTTAATATTTCTAAAAGATTTGTTATAAACAATTCATTTTGTTTATCAATGTTTATTCTAATCACAATTTGATCAAAAAAATTTGTATTATCAACGATATTTTTTAATATTTGATTAAAAGTTGCTTTACCATTATTTAAAACTCTTCTTTTATCATGAATTTCAGGAGGGCCATCAAGTGTAATTTGAATTGATTTTATTCCCAAACTACTAATTATTTCAGAAGTTTTCGCATTTAATAAATATCCATTCGTTACCATACTAAACTTGTTTTTTATATTTACATTATTTTTAATAATTAGGTTATTAATATAATCCATTATGTATATTATTTTATCAATTTCTAATAATGGTTCACCTCCAAACCAATTTATTTCAAATTTATTATAATTACAAATATTATTCTTTATAAATTCCTTTATAGATTGAGTTGTTCTGTCATCCAAATTAATTTTTTTGTGATATTCGTAACAATAGGTACAATTAAAATTACAATCAAGTGTTGGAATTATAGTTAATCCTAAATTATTACTATAACATCCAGTTCTATAAAATAATTTCAATAAATTTATTTCCTGTAACTCATCATCTATTATTATATTATTCTGATATAAAAATTCCAATTCATCTTTTGAAAATTTTGATAAGTCTTTTGAAATTATAAAATTATAAATTCTATCATCTATCTCAATTAATGCTCTAGAAATCATATTAAAAATTATATAATTATCATTAACTTTAGTTATGTAATTGTATTGACTTAATTTCATTTTTAAATCCTTTGGTTATATTTGTAGCCATAGCGTTTAAAAAAAACGCTATGGCTTTTAATTTTTATTATTATTTATGTACCTGGAGCACCACAACGGCCATCACCATCGCAGTAGGAGGGCATGCATATATTTTTCATGAATTTTAATATATCATTATGTGTATATCCTTTTCTTATTAAAATCATTATTATCTCCTTTTTTAAATTAATATTAAAAATAATTTTATATTTTTAAATAAAAATTTTATTCCCCCCATAAGCGGGGGTATTCATCCATAATTATTATAATATATAATTTTATTAATTGATATTATTTTATATAAAGAACCTAAAACAGGACAATTATAGCGATAAGAGATAAGAGATAAGAGATAAGAGATATTTTGTTATTTTTCATTGTTAAATGATTTATAAACTTATTTTTATTTATGTCAAGAAAATTTTTAGATTAAATAGAAAATATATTTAAAATCTTAAAAAAAGGAGAAAAAGTTACCTAAAGTTTTGATTAATTATTCAAGTTTTGATTATTACTTCTAAAGGGAACCCAACAGTT
>Ga0116145_1003112_pt1 | contig 14246 bp, 19 predicted proteins | sample AD_JPNHG1_MetaG_FD_89747 | JGI IMG/M metagenome (GOLD analysis project Ga0116145, IMG submission 89747) | Active sludge microbial communities of municipal wastewater-treating anaerobic digesters from Japan - AD_JPNHG1_MetaG | ecosystem: Engineered > Bioreactor > Anaerobic > Digestate | place... | reverse complement strand
GACCAGGGGGCCGTCTGGGACAACGTCGCGGACGTGCTCCAGGATTGCAGCGTGCTCTCGTCAACCGGCGCCATGAAGGACGCCTTCGACTCCCGGGCGGTTGACATCGACGAGTACCTGGGCACGTTCGCCTGCCTGCCCGGCCAGAAGGGCCTCTTCGTCCTCATCGACGGCAGGGCGGCCGGGATGGACATGGTGTCGCTCGAGTCGGCCTACGCCTCGCTGCACCCCAAGCTCGTCAAGAGCTACGCCATGGAGGCCGTTGCGCTGGGCGGCAGGGACGGGAAGCCCATCCCCGAGGGCGCACCGCAGGCGTTCCTCGCCGAGGCCCTGGCCTGCACGGGGCAGCGCTTCAAGTCCGTGGGGCACGGCTGGGACTTCCGCCTCGAGGGCAGGGGCATGGTGGGCTCGGCCCTGGTCTACAACGGGGCGCTCATCCACGCGGCCTTCTTCCGCGTGACCGAGGCCGAGAGGGCGGGGCACATGTCGGGCCTCTCGCGCAGGCGCGGGTTCCGCGGGTGATCCCGGGGGCTCTCCGGCTCTTCTTCCCCTCTCCCCTGGCGGGTGACGGCAGGGGAGAGGGGTCTTGATATCCGGCTCCCTCCCGTCGAGGGAGGGGAAATGGATGCTGATCGGCAGTCGGCAGACTCTGGGGGAATGCGGATGGACACGACACGGGAATACCGGGGGATTGACGTCACGAAAGGCCTGGTTTGCATCGCCGTTGCGGTTCTGACTCTCCTGGGGGCCGCGCTGTACGCCATGGAGCCTGCGGGCCCGCGGCAGGCCGACGCGTCGGCCGACCGCCCTGCGGCCATGGCCTTCAAGCCCGGCTCGGAGCCCTCGGAGGGCATAGAAGACATCCAATGGGGCGCCGCCGTCGGCCAGTACACGGGTCTTGCGCCCCGGGGGTGCAACGTCTACGGCTTGGAGGAGCTGTGCCGCTACCGCGCCGAGGGCTTCGGGGACGAGGCCGGCGGGGTGGAGGTCGACTTGTTCTTTTGGCGCGGACGCCTCTTCGGCGTGGAGCTCTCCACGCAGGGAAGGAAGAACTGGGCCCCCTTCCGCAAGATGGTCTTCGACGAGTTCGGGGGGCCGGCCGAGCCGGCCGCGGGCAGCGAGTTCGAGTGGCACGGGGAAAAGGCGCTTGCGCACCTGTCATACTCGCACCGCAGCCGCCGGGCATCGCTGCTGATCGTCTCCGTGGAGATCGGCAACGAGATGGGCCGCGCCGCGGGGCAGGCGGGGCGCTGACAAGGTGCGCGGGACGATGACGGCGAAGATCTACAAATTCCCGAAAGGGTCCGGAAAGCAGGCGGAGCCGGAGAAACCGGCGAAGGATGGGCAGCCGTCGAAGGTCGAGAAGCCGGCCGCCCTTGCGCGGCCGCCTCGGGTCCTGCTGATCACCGGGCAGGACGAGGCGAGGGAGCTCTTCTCGGAGACCCTCCGGAAGTTCGGCTGCGAGGTCACGCACTACGGCCTCGACGCGCGGTACTACCCGGCGATCCTGCTCGACCTCTTCGAGAAGAACCGCTTCGACGTGGTCATCCCGACGAACCTGGGGATTCCCTTCGTGTATCTGCCCGATCTCGTTTCACTCACGCTGAAGTTCGGCAAGGGGGCGGGCATCGCCGTCGTCTCGGGCTGGATCCAGGACGACTTCATCGCCGAGCTGGCGCGGATCCCCCGCACGGTCTTCCTGCAGGCGCCGGTGAAGCTCGAGGAGCTGGCGGCGAAGGTGCGGGAGCTGGCCGCGAAAGACGGAAACAGGGACAGATGATGCCCAGATGCAGGAAGTGCGGGGAGAAATACTACGAGGAAGAAGGGGCAAAGAGCCCCGCGGAGGCGCTGGGGGAGATCTTTCTCGAGTCGGCGGGCGAGAGCCCGCGGGGGCTCTGCCCGGCCTGCCGGGAGGAAATGGGCGTTACGGCGCTGCTGGGTTTTGACGCGTAGCTGCGTCTTTCATTTCCCTCTCCCCGGGCGGGAGTGGGTCAGGGTGAGGGGGAAAGAGGGAGGTCACAAAATGACGCAATCGAATCGCAAGGACGTGCAGCAGCAGCTCTTCGAACCCGGGATGTTCGAGCGGGCAGTCACGGAGGCGCCCCGGGCGCAGGCTCCGCGGTTTCTCGTCGTCGACGACGAGGCCGAGGGGCGCGCCCTGGTCACGGGAGTGATCCTCTCGCGATGGCCCGAGGCGGAGATCCGCCACGCGACGGGCAACGCCGAGGCCTTCCAGGTGCTCCTGGGCTTTGCGCCCGACATCGTGGTCACGGAACTCTCCCGCGCGGGCGGGGCGGGCTACGAGTTTTTGCGCAAGCTCAGGCAAAGCCCGCAGCTGGCGCGGACGCCGGTGGTGCTCAGCTCGCGCCGGGGCGGCGAGGGGGATGCCTTCGGGATCTCCGTCGAGGGGCTCCACGAGGCCGCGGGCCGCCGCATGTCGCAGGAGGCGATGCTGGCGGCCCTCTTCGAGTCGCTCCTGGGGCGCGGGGCGGCGTCGGCGGGGTGAGGCCCAGGCCTGCAGGGGCCAGGTGAACATTCGGAAGGGAGACCGTGTATGTGGCTCATGACGGATTTCGGGTTTTTCAGCATCGTGCAGAAAGAGGGTGAGCAGAACCTGACCGTGCGCGCCAGGGTGAGGCAGGACCTGCTCAATCTCAAGGAACGGTATCTGCCCGGCCTCGGGGCGATCGAGGAGACGCAATACGCCGACTACCGTTACCGCGTGCGCGTCCCGCGGGAGGTCCTCGCCGAGGCCCTGCGGGACATCGCCCTCGACATCGACTACCCCAACTTCAAAAACTCCGTTGCGCGAAGGCAGGGGAAGGCGCGGGCGCGGGCCTACGAGGACGTCTGGCAGCGGCTCTACGGCCTGCAGGCGGGCGACGGCGCGTGAGCGTATAACCATACTCCGCACTTGACATATATCTCATGAGGCGTCAGGCTTGGCACGGATAGGCGAGGTGCGATGCATGAAGGAAGTGACGGTGCCGACGCTGCGAAACCGCCTCGGGCAGATCCTTGAACAGCTCGAGATGACGGGAGAGCCCATGCTGGTGAGAAAGGGCATTAAGGCCAGGGCCGTGATGATCACACCTGAACAGTTCGAGCAGCATTTCATGGTGTACGAGGCAGAGGAGAAGAAAAGGGTGCTGCTGGCGAAGATCAAGGCGTCCCGGTCCGTGCGGATCGGCCGCAAGACCAGCCTGGAGATACTGCGCAAGCTGAGAGGCTACGGGAAATGATCCGGGTGGCCGATGAACCGGCGTCTGGGCACGGCTTAAACAGCGAACTTGGTCTGTGTGGCGGCCTGACCCTCGTAACCCATGTGTTTGGAGGGCTACTGCATGTCTTTGTCCTCGCGGTTTGATGAAGCATTGGCCTACGCCCACGAGGCGCATCGCAAGCAGCGCCGGAAGGGGACGCAGATCCCCTACATCGCTCACCTGATGGCCGTCGCCGCGATTGTCCTCGAAAACGGCGGTGACGAGGACACGGCCATCGCGGCCCTTCTGCACGATGTCATCGAGGATGGGGGAGGAGATGCGGCACGGCAGGAGATCCGCCGCCGCTTCGGGCAGCGGGTCGTGGAAATCGTAAATGAGTGCACCGACGCCGAGGTCATCCCCAAGCCGCCCTGGCGCGAGCGGAAGGAGAAATACATCGCCCATCTGCGGCATGCCTCCCCGCCGGCAAGGCTTGTCTCCGCGGCGGACAAGCTGCACAATGCGAGGGCGATCCTGGCGGATTACCGGGTCGTGGGCGAGGCCCTCTGGGAGAGGTTCAATGCAAGCCGCGAGGAAACCCTCTGGTACTACCGGGAGCTCGTGGCGGCCTTCAGGCAGGGCGGCACGGAGCCCCTCATCGAGGAGCTGGAGCGGGTCGTGAACGAACTTATAAGTTTGGTAAAGGAGCGCAACGGCTAGACAACACGAACACAGCGGCGATTTAGAAGCGGCTGGCATAAAATGGGGTCAGGTCTTGTATTTCAACAGATCTTGCCTGCGTCGTCGAAGCCGCTGCCGGATATTGCTGAAATACAAGACCTGACCCCATTTTACTTCGTAGTGGTTAAAGGATATAAAGGAGGGGAGTTATCCACAGGGTGCTACGTGCGCTGCGCGATTTTGCCCTTCGGGCCGCCCCAGCTCATTTTGGGCTGGGGCTAAAATCTCTCCGCGCCCGTACCCCCTATGGATAACTCCGAGCTTTCCTTCTGTGCTCAAAGATGGAAAACGGCTAACGTCCCCTCCTCGACTGAAGAGAAGAACCTTGGTTAGGCGACAGTGAGTCTCAAATGGTGCCCGAGTTACTTTATCAGCAATCAGAAGTGCTGATCGCCATCGCGCTGCTCGGCATTATGGTGCTCGGGGCAGAGCTCGGGTACAGGTTCGGCCGCAGAGGACGCCAAAGACACAATGAGTTGACGCGAACGCAGATCATAAGCCTTCAAGCCGCCACACTGGGGCTGCTTGCCCTCCTTCTTGGATTCACTTTCGCCATGGCGCTGTCCCGATTCGAGTACCGGAAGCAGATGGTAGTTCAAGAATCCAATGCGATTGGTACCGCGGTCCTCCGTTCTCAGTTCCTGCCAATATCTCGTGATGATGAGGTTAACAAGCTGTTTCGCCGTTATGTTGAGATTCGGTTGCAGTCTGTTCTTCTTACCGGGCAGGTTCTTCAGATCGAGAGCAGTTGGACCTCGAAGTCCGGCAAATCCAGCATCGGTTGTGGCGCATTGCGAATGAAGCCGCAGAGGCAGATCCACGATCGATCCCATTGGGCTTGTTCACTCATGCGATGAACGAGGTCATCGACATCAAAACGAAGCGGGATATCGCTGTGGCCAATCATGTTCCAGAGAGCGTGTTGCTATTCTTGTTGGCGTTCGCAGTCCTGGCCGGTGTAGTGCTGGGGTATGGGAACGGCTTGGCGGGCAGTCGTATCATGAGCCTGACAGCGGCCTATTGCGTCATCGTCGTCTTGGTCATTGTGCTCATCATAGACCTTGATCATCCACAGCAGGGACTCGCCCGTACGAGTCAGCAGAGCATGATCCAGTTGCAGAAGATCCTGGATGCCGGTCGACGATGACGCGGCGTTCCCTGGTCGGGCGATGGGTTCGGGAAGACAAAGCAAAAATGTAAAAGGGGTCAGTAATGTAGAAGGGGTCAGGTCTTGTATTTCAACAGATCTTGCCTGCGTCGTCGAAGCCTCTGCCGGATATTGCTGAAATACAAGACCTGACCCCATTTTACTTCAGTTCCGACAATCTCGCCCGCGCGACCCTGGCCTGCTGGGTCTGGGGGTACTTTTTCACGATCTGCTGGTAGACGATCTTGGCGCTTCCGTCGTCGCCGAGCTTCTGAAACGCCATGCCCTGCTTCAACAGGGCATGGGGCACCTTCTCGCTCGCGGGAAACCCCTTGATCACCTTCTCGTACTCGACGATGGCTTTCTCGTAGCGGTCGTCGACGTACCAGGTCTCGGCAATCCAGAACTGGGCGCTGCCCGAATAGGGCGTCTTCGGATGCTGTTGCAGAAACTTCTGGAACGCCTCCCTGGCCTTTGCGTTCTGACCCTCCTTGAAGAGCTTGTAGCATTCATTGTAGGCGGCCTTCGGGTCTGTCTTGACCTCCGCGGCCGGCGTCCCGTCCGTCGCCTCGGCTCGTTGCCGGTCCGGTCCGCCGTTGCCGCTCTTGAGGGAGGCTTCGATGTTTCCGACCCGGGCTGACAGGTCGTCGAGCCGTTTCTTCAGATTCTGGCCCTGGTCCATCCCGTCCACCCGGCCCCGCAGCGTCCGAAGCTCGTCGCGGACGGCGCCGAGATCGGCCCCGAGGTTGGCCTGGCTCTCCCGGATGGAGCGCATCGCCTGCGCGTGATTCTTCTCGAGCTGCTCGAGGCGGGCCTGGAGCTTCTCCACGTCGCCGCCGCGCGGGGCGACGTCCTCCCGCAAGGGTCTGCTCGGCGCGGCGCACCCGATCGTGCATGTCACCATCAGAAGACCCGCCAGGATCGACGCCGGAAGGATTTCGCATCGTTTCATGTTCTTTCCTCCTTCGAGGCACTGCGGGGATCTCACGCCGTGGGCTGTCGTCCCCGCTGTGCTCCATCTTAGCCCGTTGCTCCCGCAGCCCGTCAATAGAAATTTCGTTGCGGCGACCCGGTCACGGGAATGGGGGCATGTCGCAAGGCGGGACATTCGGGCGGAAAAGGGGACGGTCCCCTTCTCCTTGACTTTCATCTTGACAAACGGCCTGCCGTTCGCAACGATACGTCGTGCCGGGAGGACCGTGCAGCGGGCACGCCTCCGGACGCCGAGCCGGCAAACCGGCAAAGACATGGGGGGCGGAGGTGCGCGGGCCGTGATCGTCGATCCCAGGGACCTTACGGGGCAGAGCGAGACAAGGGAGAAGGTGCAGGAGCTGCTGGCCCTGCAGAGCTCCATCCTCGATGCGCTTCCGATCGCGGTGATGGGGATGGAGGAGCGCCGCATCATTCTTGCCAATCATGCCGTGGAGGACGTCTTCGGGTGGAAGCCGGAGGAACTGATCGGCCGCAGCACGAGGGTCCTGTACAGGACGGAAGAGGACCATGAGCGGATCGCCAGGAGCGTCTACACGGCGCTCAAGCGGCAGCGGACCTACAAGATGGAGTTCCCCTGCCGGCGCAAGGGCGGCAAGAACATCGTCTGCCTGGTGAGCGTGGCCAGAATCGGCGACAGTCTGCAGGACCGGCGGATCATCGCCACCTACGAGGACATCACGGAGCGCAAGCGGACCGAGCAGGCCCTCGAGGAGAGCGAGCGGACGCTGCGGGCCCTCTTGCGGACGTATCGGAAATGAGGCGTGCCGGCAGCGGCACGATCACGACGGATTGCCACGAGGAGTTGAACGATGCCCAAGGAGATCACGAAGAGAGAAACCGACCGGCCGATCGAAAAAACGCAGGGCGGCGCAATGGACGTCCTCGAGCCCCTGCAGCGGATGTCCCCCTTCATCAGCTTCCATTACTCCTACAGGGAGATCTCCTCGGTCAACGGCCGGACCCGCATCCGCTCGAAGGAGAAGCGGTTTGCCGACGGCAGGCTGGAATCGGAGGAGTTCGAGGGCACCCTGGGCGGGCACGTGTACGACAACGTGGTCACCGGCATGCAGAGGCAACTCCTCCGCCAGATGGAGGCGTTCCTGAAGCCCTTCTCCATGCTGCTGCCGTTCGGCCCGAGGGACCGCAAGGACGGCGAAAAATGACGGGTCGGCACCCTGCCGGGCTGGCCGCCGGGCACCGGGCTGCCGGAAAGACATGATCGTCCGCGAGATCACCGCAAAATCCATCCTCTCCAGATCCCAGGTCTATGACTATGCCCTGAATCCCTACGTGGGGTGCAGCCACGGGTGCCGGTACTGCTACGCCGCGTTCATGAAGCGGTTCACGGGTCACAGGGAAGCGTGGGGCCGGTTCGTCGACGTCAAGGTCAACGCGCCGGGGCTGCTGGCGAAGGAAATCATGAGGAAGCCCGTGGGGCGGGTCTGGGTCAGCGGCGTCTGCGACCCCTACCAGGCGGCCGAGAGGAAATACCGGCTGACGGGGCGGTGCCTCGAGATCCTCCTGGAGAACCGGTGGCCCGTGACCATTCAGACCAAGTCGACCCTCGTCCTGCGGGACATCGAGATCCTGGAGCGGTTCGAGGACATCGAGGTCGGGTTTTCCATCACCACGGCGGACGAGAAGATGCGCAAGCTCTTCGAGCCCGGGGCCGCCCCCATCCGGGAACGGGTCCGGGCGCTGGCTGTCCTCCATGCACGGGGGATCCGCACGTACGCCATGATCGCGCCCATCCTCCCCGGGGCGGAGGGGCTGATCGAAGAGCTTCCGGGGAAGGCGGATCACATCCTGATCGACCGGCTCAATTACGCCTACGCCAACCGGGTCTACCGGGAGAACCGGCTGGAGTGGGCCCGGGCGGATTCCTTTTTCACGGAGAAGGCGGAGGCGTTGAGACAGGGGTTCGACAGGGCGGGCATCCCCGTGCAGGTGGTTTTCAGCGGGTAAACAGGGCAGGCAGGCCGCCGGGCCCGCCTGCCCTGCATGGCTGTGCCGCCCGCTTGGCCTATTCGATGTTGGCGCTCACCACGGCCGCCATCTGCATCATGTCGATCGTCTCGCCTTCCTTGAGGTTTGTGAAATCGACGACCTTGCCGGACTTGGTCGTGGTCTTCGTGTTGTTGAAGATCTTCACCAGCTTCGCGTCGGCCACGATGAACTTGCCGGCGTTCTCCGGCTTGCCGTTGGCCGTGCTGGTCTGCAGCCCGTGGGCCTTGATGTAGTCCCACAGTTTCTTCGTGATCTCGGTGCGGGGCAGCGCGTCGGCCCCCAGGAAGGCCGCAAGGTCCGCCTTCAACTTGACCGGCTTGTTCAGTCCTTTTTCCTCTGCCATGAGTATGCCTCCGTTCTTCAATGGTTTTTGTCGCGTCCAGTCCGACAGGGCCGAAGTATACGGCCTGCCGCTCTGCATGTCCAGGCAATGTTGACGGCGCCGATCGGCGCCGCGTGCACGGGCCGGCTCGGAACGGGCCGGGCATGACGGCGGGGTTGCCCGGGCGGGCATTCCCGCTGCGGCCCCGGGCACGGAAGTTGAATGGCCCTGTGTCGTCAGGCACGCCGCTTGGCGGCCCTGAACGACAACCGGCGGGAGAGAGGGAAGACACCCGCGTAAGAACAGAAGGAGAGCGCCCATGATGAAGAAGCTGTTTGCCGCCCTCATCGCCCTGGCCCTGGGCATCGCCGCGCCGTGCCACGCCGTCATGTATCTCGTCAATATCCCCGACGTGCGCAACCTGCCGAAGGCGCAGGCGGAAAGCCAGCTCAAGGCCAAGGGGTTCCAGGTGGCCTTCGTCGACGGCACGGCGCAGATGTCCACGCAGATCGGCAAGGTCATCGACCAGAAGCCGGCCGGCGGCGGCTACTTTCTTGCCGAGAAGCCTAAGACGATGCTCGTCACCCTCACCATTGCCACGAAGGGTTCCTTCGTGCCCATGACCCTGCTGATGACGGAGGCGGCCGCCGTCGATGCGGTGAAGAAGGCTGGCTTCGTCCCGAAGGTCGAATACTACCCGGAAGAGGTCGGCGGGATGATCGGGAAGGTCAAGAACACCGACCCGGCCCCCCACCTGGCCCTGGCCCCGGGCGGGACGGTGACCCTGAAGGTGGGTGCCGCGGCCCACGCCATGCCGAACTTCATCGGCCATTATGCCCAAGGGGCCAGGCAGACCATCGAGCAGCTCAACAGCGTCAAGCCGCTGGGTTTGAAGATCTCGCTCACCCAGGGGAAGACCACGGCGGTGCCGCAGGACGATCAGAAGATCTACGAGCAGTCGCCCGCGCCGGGCACGGTCCTCAAGGCCGGCACCGAGATCCGGCTCACCGCCTACCGGTACGTGGCCCCCCCGCCGCCGCAGAAACCGCCCGAGCCGGGGAAGGTCCTCATGCCGGACCTGGTGGGCAAGACGGAGAAGGAGGCCGTGGAGACCCTCCAGAAGGCCGGGCTGAAGGTGACCGTCCGGTACTTCTCGAACCCGCGGCTCCGTGCCCCCGGGCGGGTCCTCGCGCAGTCCGTCGCGGCGGGCACGCAGACGGCGGGCCCTGTCGTCCTGACGGTCGGAGGCCGTTAGGGGTCGACCGGGATGGGGCGGTTGCCCGGGCGGGGCAGGAAGGCAGGGACGGGCCGGCGGACGTTCCGGGAGTCTGCGGTGCCTGGCACTTGACAAAGGGCGTGCATTCCGATACGCCTGAGACGGGTCCCTTGCACCCCGGAGCGAACCTGCGGAGACGTCCCCATGAAGAACAGCGGCAATACCCGTGAAAACTTTTCCATGCTGTTTGCCGAGATCAAGTCCGTGATGCCCGAGGAAGGCACCTACGACAGCGTCTATGTCGTGCAGAACGGCAAGTTCCGGTTCGTCAACCCCCAGTTCGCCGCGGCGGGCGGGTTCACGGAAAAGGAAATGCTGGGGATGGAGTCGGCCCGCATCATCCACCCGGACGACCGGGACGAGGCCCGTGAAAACGCGATCCAGATGCTCAAGGGCGAGCGCACCCTGCCCTACACGTTCCGCATCATCGCGAAGGACGGCTCGGTGAAGTGGATCCAGGAGACCGTCCACGCGATCACCTACAAGGGCAAGCGGGCCGTGCTGGGCAATTCCATGGACGTCACGGCGCACCGGGAGGCCATGGAGAAGCTCCGGGACCTCCAGGCGCTGCAGAACTCCATCCTGGATGCCCTGCCCATCGCGGTCCTCGGGATGCACGCCCGCCGCATCGTCCTGGCCAACCATGCCGTGCAGGACGTCTTCGGCTGGAAGCCCGAGGAGCTGATCGGCCGCAACAGCCGCGTGCTGTACCGAAACGACAGGGACTACGCGGAGATCGGCAAGGCCGTCTACCGGGCCCTCCAGAGGCAGCGGACCTACAAGATGGAGTTCCCCTGCCGGCGCAAGGACGGCGAGGACATCATCTGCCTGCTGAGCGTGGCGAGAATCGGCGAGTACCTGCAGGACCGGCGGATCATCGCGACCTACGAGGACATCACGGAGCACAAGCAGGCCGAGAAGGCCCTCCGGGAGAGCGAGCGGACTCTCAAGGAACTCCTCAAGAGCTACCAGAAGAAGGGCTCATAGCGCAGGGGAGCGGACCCTGCCTCCCGGGCTCATGCGGTCATCACGCGGGTTTCGCATACCCGTGCCGACCTCGGACCCCTGTCGTTCCGGGGCGTATGCCGTATCCGGTGATTTCGCAGGTTCACGGCCCTCTCCCGCCGCGGGAGGGGGTTTCTTCCACGATCACCCCGTGCCTCTCCGGCGTCGGATGCTCGCAACGACAGCGTCCGTTTGAGGCGCCGTCCTTTCCTCCCCCCCCCCGGTGCCGGTGAGGGTCGACGCGTTGCCGTCCGCCCATGACCCGCCGAATCGGCTCCCCCGGGCACCGGGTTTGCATGAATGCACGGGATGTGTCGGTTTTCGTCGACCGCGGTTTCTGCGCACCAAACCCCAAGGAGGTTTCCATGAAGGTATACGTCAAAATGCTCGCGATCCTGTTGGCCCTCGGCATCCTCGCTGCCCCGTTTGCCACCGCATCCGCCCAGGTCGCGCCCAAGGCGCCCGCGGCGGTCAAGGAGATCCCCAGGACCCCGCCCGTGGCGGACAACCCGGTCATCCAGTCCTTCACCGTCGACCCGGCAGTCGTCGTCCAAACCGACCCCGTCACCGCCGGCTGGCAGGTCCGCCGCGGGCCGGGCGGCAGCCCCGTCGTCTCGGCGGTGCTCACCGTCGACGGCGTCACGTGGTTCAGCAGCGCGGCCGAGAACTTCAGCAGCCCCCCCAGGGCAGTCACCTGGGTCGGTGAAAAGACCTTCGTGCTGACCGTGCGGAACGCCGCGGGCAGGACGGCGACCCAGTCGAAGACGGTGCGCGGCGTCTCCCTGGCGGATGCGCTGAACAACCTCAAAATCGTGAACATGGAGGCCAACCCCCCGCGGTTCAGCGCCGGGCAGTCGATCGACTTCCGGGTCATAATCAGCAACACGAACCCGGGTCTCGTCCTGAAGCCCGTGAACATCTTCGTCACCCAGGGTACCCGCGTGGTGGGCAACAGGACCAGTCTGAACATCATGCCCGGCAATCAGGTCATCAATCTGCAGGACACCGGGTTCTTGGCCACGGGCGGCCAGTACGTGGTCGACGTCGAGTTCAAGGGGCGGCACAAGACGCGCAACTTCGCCACGAGGCAGGTTCCCATGTACACGATCGACCCGACCACCCCGCAGTAAGACAGCGGCGCGCAGGCTCCGGGCGTGGAACCCGTCGTGTGACATGCGACGCGGGGGAACGCAACGGCGGGGGCGGCTCCCTGGAAAGGGGTCCGTCCCCTTTTTCATCCGGGTCGGGCCAGGGAGAACTGGATCTCGACGCGGCGGTTCCTCGTCCGGTTCTCGTCGCTGTCGTTGGCGGCGAGGGGACGCTCCTCCCCGAAGCCCCGGATGGAGAGCCGGGCGGGCTCGATGCCCATCCCGACGAGGGCCCGGGCGACCTGCGTGGCCCGGTCGACGGAGAGTTCCCAGTTTGAGGCGTAGCGCCGGCTGCGGATGGGGCGGTCGTCGGTGTGGCCGTGGATCGCAACGGCGAGCGCGGGGCGGCTCCGGACGACGGCGGCCACCTGTTCCAGCAGGGACCCGGCGTCGCCCCTGACCTCGGCCTGCCCGGAGTCGAAGAGGATGCGCTCGGGGAAGGTCAGGACGATCTGCGTGGCGCGCCGCTCCAGCGTCACCTCCCGGCCCACGACGGCCAGCAGCTCCCTCTCCAGGGCTTCCGCGTCCTTCGGGGCCCGTTCCGCGGGGGCGGCGACGGGCGCGGGCGGCGCTGTCGCCGTCTCCTTCTGCTTCTGCAGGCTCAGCCCGAAGAGCAGCACGAAGCAGACCATCAGCAGCATGAAGACGTCCGTCAGGGTCAGCAGCCAGATCTCGTTGCCCCCGTCGGCCGGGGGTGCGTGCTTGCGGAAACGCGGGGAGCCGGCCGCCTTCTTCAGCGGCAGCCGCTCGATGGCCTCGTCGCCTGCGTTGCGGCTGGGGGCGGCGTCCGGCATCGCTCTCACTTTGCCTGCCCAGGGGAGGGAACGAGCGCCAGCCCGGCCCGGCGGGACTCCCGGCGGGGGATGCCCAGGGTCGCCGAGAGCGTCTCGAGCTTGTAGCGGATCGCCCGCGGGTGCTCCTGGTCGAAGAGATCGAGAACCCCCTCCTGGACGATGTCCATCTGCAGCTCGTTGAGGTCCATGTACTCCCGGAGCTTGTTGGACAGGGGCACGAAGCAGAGGTTCGCGAGCACGACGCCGTAGAAGGTGCTCAGCAGGGCGACGGCCATGGAGCCGATCAGGTTGTGGGGGTCGCTGATGTGCCCGAAGATGCGGATGAGGCTGATGATGGTGCCGGCCAGGCCGAGGGCCGGGGCCAGGCGGGCCATGTTGTGGAGCATCTTGTGGGCGGTCTCGCACCGGTTGTGCATGCACAGGGCCTCCTTGAGCAGGAGCTGCTCGATCTTGTCCCGCGAGGTGTGATAGGCGATGAGCTCCACGCCCGTCTTCAGAAGGCCCGGGGGCAGATGGGCGGCCTCCTGCTCCAGGGGCCGGATGCCCCGGCTTCGGTAGATGTGCGCCAGGCGGACGATGCCCTCGATGGTGGTGTGCATCTCCTCGCGGAAGGTGAAGGACTTCCGGATGAGCTGCGCCGTCCAGGCGAGCTTCGCCAGGGGATAGGCGATCAGGGTGGCCGCGAAGGTCCCCCCGAGCACGACGAGAAGGGCGAAGAAATTGGAGGCCGGTCCCATCTCCCTGACCTCGAGGTTGAACGTGACGGTGAAGATGATCGCCAGCAGTGCGAGCGAGCAAAGGGCTTGTCGGATCATGGAAAGGCTCCTTGTGCGGTCTTGCGTCGGTACCGGTGAAACGCACGATGCGTGCCATGGGGGTCAAAGCGCCGCTCTTTTTGCAACCTGCTGATATGATTGGCACTGTCGCTTGCCGTGCCGGCGGCTGCGCGGCCCCGCACAGAGCCTTTTGGGCCCGGTGGGGGAAATTTTTTCCCTGCCTCCGGCCCGGGCGGGGGCAGCGCAGGCGGGGCGATGTCAACCGGGCTTTCCTTGAGGCGTTTGACAAGGCGGGTGTTCTCGGCAGGGTCGCCGTGCAGTTTGGGGTGGCGATCGCCGGCCAAAGAGGGTAAAGTCGGTCAACCGGACCCGTCAGGGTCCTCAACGGCAAGACAAAGGCTCAGTTCGAGGGACAGACATGAAACTCAACGGCTCGTGGCAGCGGGCGTTGATCGGGCTGCTGGTCGTCCTGATGGCCGTCCCGGCACCGGTCTTCGCACAGAACAACATCCCGGCATTCAGGCAGGAGGAGCTCGACCAGATGCTGGCGCCCATCGCCCTGTACCCCGACTCGCTCCTGGCGCAGATCCTCATGGCGGCCACGTACCCGCTGGAGGTCGTGCAGGCGGACCGGTGGGTCCGGGCCAACAGGCACCTGTCGCCCGAGGCGCGCAACGACGCCCTCGACAGGCAGAACTGGGACCCCAGCGTGAAGGCCCTCGTGCCCTTCCCCGACGTCCTGGCCATGATGAGCGAGAAGCTCGAGTGGACCCAGAAGGTGGGCGATGCCTTCCTGGCCCAGGAGGCGGACGTGATGGCCACGATCCAGGATCT
>Ga0116145_1003104_pt1 | contig 14268 bp, 12 predicted proteins | sample AD_JPNHG1_MetaG_FD_89747 | JGI IMG/M metagenome (GOLD analysis project Ga0116145, IMG submission 89747) | Active sludge microbial communities of municipal wastewater-treating anaerobic digesters from Japan - AD_JPNHG1_MetaG | ecosystem: Engineered > Bioreactor > Anaerobic > Digestate | place... | reverse complement strand
GCCTGCACCGCGGCGGCCCTGGCCATGGCGGGGATCTCCATGTCCACGGCGGGGGAGACGACGCCGCTGTCCGGCTTCGAGCACGTCATCAGCCATGCCCTCGATTTCCTGCGGCTCACGGCAGGAAGGGCCCTCGTCTTCCACGGCGAGCAGGTTGCGCTGGGCTCCCTCGTGAGCGCCCGGACGATCGACCGGGTCCTGTCTCTGGGGAATTTGCGGGCTGTCGAATGGCGGGACGGGGACGCCGGGCAGGCCCTGCGGGTGCTGGAGAACAGACTCGCCGCGGCGCCCCTGCCGGGAGGCACGGGGGCCTTCCGGGGACAGATGACGGCGGCCCTCGCGGAATTTGCCGGCGAATACGAGAAAAAGGCAAGACGCTGGGCCGCGGCCCGGGCGCGGATCGGGTCTTTCGTGAACGATTGGGACGAAATCCGGCGGGAGCTGGCCCGCCTGACCCTGCGGGCCGCGGATATGGAGCAGCTCCTCAAGAGATCGGGCCTGCCCTGCCGGCCGGCAGAGACGGTCCCGCCGACAGGGACGGAGGAATTCCGCTGGGCCGTGATGTTTGCACCCTTCGTCCGGTCCCGGATGAACCTCTCCGACATGCTGTTCTGGATGGGCAGGGAGGACCTCGTCGTCCTGCCTTGACAAAACGGCCGAATTGCCCGTATAGAGACGGCGCGGGAGGGCCGGGCAGGGAACGCCGGTCGACCCTTCCTGCGGCCCGTCGAGTTTCGGATCACCGGAATCACCTTTCGAGGAATCCACCCGAGGAGGAGGGACTATGAAACGCATGCGTTCGAAATGGGCGGTGCTGGCAGCGGGCCTGATCCTGCTGACCGCCGTGTCGGCCGGTTCGGCCTTCGCCGCGGAGCCGGTCAAGGGCAAGGTCATGATCTACAGCTCCATCTACCTGCACATCATCGAGCAGCTCAAGCCGGTTCTGAAGAAGACGTTCCCCGAGGTCGACGTCCAGTGGTTCTACGGGGGCTCCGAGAAGGTGATCGCGAAGCTCGTGGCCGAGTTCGACCAGGGGGCGACCATGGCGGACCTGATCATGATCGCCGACCCCGCCTACTACCTGACCCTCAAGCGGGAGGGGCGGCTGCTGCAGTACAAGTCGCCGAATGCAAAGTACGTCCACCCCGCCTGGCTCGACAAGGACGGCTACTTCTCGGGCGTGCGGATCAACGTGATCGGCATCGCCTACAACAAGAACATCGTGGCCGCCAAGGACGTGCCCAAGACCTGGTGGGACCTGGCCGACCCCAAGTGGGCGGGCAGGGTCGGCATGCCCAACCCGCTCCTGTCCGGGACGGCCTTCGCGGGGACCTCGGGCCTGGTGCGCTCGCCGAAGCACGGCTGGCCCTTCTTCGAGGCCCTGCGCAAGAACCGGATCGCCTGCGAGCCCGGAAACGGCGCCGTGGAGACGAAGCTCCTCTCCGGCCAGCTCGCCGTGGCCATGCTCCTGGAGGAAAACGTCCTGAAGGCCATGAAGGAGAAGAAGCCCCTGGGGTTCGTCTACCCCTCCGACGGGCCCGTCGTGAACCCCTCGGGCATCGCCATCATGAAGACCACCAAGAACCCCGCGGCGGCCAAGGCGGTCTATGACTTCTTCCTCTCCAAGGCGGGCCAGCAGGCCATCCTCGACGGCTGGATGCACTCGGTGCGGCCCGACATGCCCCCGCCCCAGAACGCCGCCCTGAAGATCACGGAGATCAACAAGTTCGCCCTTCCCATGGACTGGGAAGCCATCAGCCGGGAGCCTGAAAAGGTCAAGGAGCGGTTCGACAAGACCGTTCTCCGGTAGCGTTGCGGCTCACCTTCCCGCCGGCCCGGCCCCGCCGCGGCCGGCGGGAATTTCTTTCGCGGAGCGGCCCCTTTCATGACCTCGATCGGCAGGATCTTCAGCGTACGCAACCTCGTCATCGGCTCCGCCCTGCTGTTCCTGGTCGCCTTCGTCCTGTTCCCCCTGGCCCTGCTCGTCCTGAGAAGCTTCCTGGGGGCCGACGGCGAGATCAGCCTCGAGAACTACATCGCCGTCTACGGCATGGAGCGCAACTGGGACGCCGTGGTGATGACCCTCTGGGTCTGCAGCCTCACGATGCTGTTCTCCATGATCTTCGCCACGGGCCTGGCCTGGCTCGTCGTTCGCAGCAACCTGCCCTTCCGGCGCCAGTTCCGGTCGCTGTTCTTCATCCCCTACGTGATCCCGCCCTACGTGGGGGCCATCGCCTGGATTCTCCTGCTCACCCCGGGCGTGGGGTACGTCAACAAGATGCTCGTCGAGCTCTTGGGGGCCGAGATGCCGGGCCCCTTCGACATCTACAGCGTGCCGGGCCTCGTGTGGGTCATGACCCTGTTCTACTACCCGCTGGCCTTTCTCAACGTGGCCAGCGCCCTGGAGCAGATGGACAACACCCTGGAGGAGGCCGCCCGCATCAGCGGGGCCTCGCCCCTGCGGGTCTTCTGGGACATCACGCTGCCCCTCGTGTCGCCCAGCTTTTTCGCGGGGGGCCTGCTCGTCTTTGCCGCCTCCGCCTCGGCCTTCGGCGTGCCCGCCATGATCGGCATGCCCAGCCGCATCTACGTGCTCTCCACACAGGTCATCCAGTACGTCTACATGGGGACGACCTCGGGCATGCGCGAGGCGACGGCCCTTTCCGTCGTCCTCATGGTCATCGCCGTCCTCACCATGGCCCTCGGAAACCGGCTGCTGAGCCGCAAGCGCTACACCCTCGTGGGGGGGAAGAGTTCGCGCGTGCTGCCCGTGCCGCTGGGCCGCTTCCGGATCCCGGCCCTGGTCTTTTCGGCCCTGCTGGGGTTTGTGCTGGTGGTGCTGCCCATCGGGGCCATCGTGGTGACCTCCTTCGTCCGGATCTTCGGGGAGCCGATCACCCTGGAGAACCTGAGCCTGGAGCACTACGGGTACATCCTGACCTTCAAAACGGCCCTCGAGGCCTTCTGGAACAGCCTGTTCATGGGCATCACGGCGGCGACCCTGGCGCTGCTGGTGGCAAGCCTCATCGCCTATTACCGCGTCAAGGCGAAAAGCCCGCTGGGCCGGGCGGCGGATCTCATCGCCACCGTCCCCTACGCGACACCGGGCACGGTCATCGCCCTGGCGCTGATCATCGCCTTCTCGGGGAAATACGGCCTGAACCTCTACAACACGTTCTCGATCCTCATCGTGGCCTACATCGTGAAATACCTGGCCTTCTCGGTCCGGACGGTCTGCGCCTCCCTGGAGCAGATCGACCTTTCGCTGGAGGAGGCCGCCCAGATCTCGGGTGCGAGCTGGCTCCAGAGCTTCCGGGACATCATCCTGCCGCTCGTGCGGCCGGGGCTCATCGCCGCGTGGTTTCTCGTGTTCATGACGACGTTCTACGAGTTGACGATGTCGATTCTGCTCTACGGCCCGCAGACCCACAACCTGGGGGTCATTCTCTACGAGATGCAGACCTACTCGAACCAGCAGGCGGCCTCGGTGCTTGCCGTGCTGATCCTCGTCGTGGTCCTCGGGGGGAACGTGCTGGTGTCGAAAATCACGAGGGGAAAGATCACCATCTGACGGGGCGCCGGCGGCGTCCTCGTCCCTGATGCCGGGAAGGAAAGGGACCGGAAAGTTCCATGGCGGATGTCAGACTCGAAAACGTATCGAAGAAGTTCGGAAACGTGGAGGCCGTGGCGGCCTTCAGCGAGACGATCCGGGAGGGGGAGTTCGTCTCCCTCCTGGGCCCCTCGGGCTGCGGGAAGACGACGACGCTGCGCATCATCGCGGGGTTCGAGCGGGCCACCACGGGGCGGGTGTTCATCGGGCAGGAACTCGTGAGCTGCGCCGAGACGAATCTCTACAAGCCCCCGGAGCAGCGCAACATCGGGATGGTGTTCCAGTCCTACGCCGTGTGGCCCCACATGAATGTCTTCGCCAACGTGGGCTACCCGCTCAAGGTCCGGGGCATGGAGAAAAAGAAGATCCGCGAGAAGGTGGGACATGTCCTCGAGCTCGTGCACCTCGAGGGCCTGGACAAGCGCCTGCCCAGCCAGCTCTCCGGGGGGCAGCAGCAGCGCGTGGCCCTGGCGCGGGCCCTCGTGGCCGAGCCCGCGCTTCTGCTGCTCGACGAGCCCCTCTCGAACCTCGACGCCAAGCTGCGCGAGAGCATGCGCTTCGAGATCAAGGACGTGCAGCGGCGCCTCGGGATCACGGTCGTCTACGTGACCCACGACCAGGCCGAGGCCATGGTCATGTCCGACCGCATCATCGTCATGGACAAGGGGTATGTCCAGCAGACGGGCAGCCCGCGGGAGATCTACGAAACCCCCGCGAACCGGTTCGTGGCCGATTTCATCGGCCTCATCAACTTCCTGGAGGGAGAGCTCGTTGCCTTGGAAGGCCCCGACGGGGTCGTGGCCCTCAACGGCATCCCGGGGCCGGTGCACCTCAGGGGCCCTCTGCACTCGGTCATGAAAACAGGCGACCGGGTCGTGCTGGCGGCGCGCCCGGAGTCGATCGCGGTCCTGAGCGAGCCTGCGCCGGGGGCCATCCCGGGGCGGCTCATCCGCAAGATCTACCTGGGCAACGAGATGGATTACCGGGTGGCCCTCGGTTCCCTCGAGGTGCGGGTCACGGGGCCCGCCGCCTCCGACGGCATCGCCGAGGGAAGCCCCGTGTGGCTCTCCTTCAACCGGATCGTGGTGATGCCCTTCTAGCCGGTCGCCAAAACCCCCGCAGGGACCCGGCGCGGGCGCGCCGAAGATCCTGCGGGGGTTTTGCGTTCTCGAGGCCGCTCTCAGATCACCTGGCTGATGTGCATGGCCTTGAACCTGCCGCCGCTTGCCTTCGCGGCCTTGGCGAGCTGGATGAGGCACCCCGGGCATCCGGTCACGACGATCGCAGCGCCCGTCTTCTCGATGCTCGCCATTTTCCTGTCCAGGATCTTCGACGCGATGCCGGGGTAATCCATGTGGAAGGACCCCGCCCCGCCGCAGCAGAGATCGGCCTCCTTCATCTCGACGAAGTCGCCCGCCGCCTTCAGGAGATCGCGCGGCTGCTTCCGGATCCCCTGGCCCCGGGACAGGTGGCACGGGTCGTGGTAGGTGAAGGTCGCATCCACCCGCTGCCGCGGCGTGTAGCCGGCCTTGGCCAGATACTCGGTCAAATCCATCACCTTGCGGCTGAAGGCGGCCGCACGGTCCTTCCACTGCGGATCGTCGGCGAAGTAGGAGGCGAGATGCTTCAGGGTGCCGCCGCAGCTCGCGCAGTCGCAGACGACGGCATCGGCGTCCTCGTAGATCTCGATGTTCTTCCGGGCCAGCTCCAGGAACTCGCCGCGCAGCCCGTGGGCCAGGTGCGGCAGGCCGCAGCAGACGTTGTCCTTCACGAGGGGCTTCGTCCCGGCCTTCAGGAGATTGAGCGTCTCGGCGGCGGCCTCGGGGAACATCATCCGCATGCCGCATCCCTCGAAGTAGGCCACGCGGGTGGACGCCGTGACCGCCGCCCCGGACGGGGGCGCCTGGCCGGCCAGTGCGGCGGGACCGGCGAAGGCGGCCAGGAAATGGGCCCTCGTGTACTCCTCGGGCACCATGCCGTGGGGGAAGACCCCGTTGAGGCCGAGCTTGCGCAGGAGCGAAAGGGAGCCGGCCGCAAGCCTGACCATGCCGCGGCTCTTGAGGATTCCCCCGATGGCCTTGTACCTGGTGTTGGCCGCCTCCGTTTTGTTCACGAGGTACTGGCGGATGTGGATCATTGCATCGTCGGTCGCGATCTTGCTCGGGCAGATGTCGACGCAGGAGCGGCACAGCAGGCAGAAGTTGACCTTGGCCAGCGCCTCCGGGGTGGGCTCGATGCCGCCCTCGGCCAGGGCCCGGGCGATGACGTTCTTGCCCCGGGCGCTGGAGGCCTCGACGCTGTTGACGTCGAAGAGGGGACAGGCGGGCAGGCACGTCCCGCAGCGGTCGCACTGGCTGACGATCTTTCTTGCGGCGTCCAGAAGTTTTTCGTCCGTATCGTTTCGCATGAGATTCTCGTCTCTCTCCGTCTCTTACCAGATCTTGCCGGGGTTCAGGATGCCCTTCGGGTCGAGGGCCTGCTTGACGGCGGCCAGGGCCTTCACCCCCGCCTCGCCGAGGGCCTTGGCGATGTAGGGCCGCTTGGTGATCCCGATGCCGTGCTCGCCGGACAGGGTCCCCCCGACGGCCAGGGTCGCATCGAAGAGTTCCTCGACGGCGCGGTGGACCCGCTCCTCCTCGCCGGGCTTGCTCAGGTCGCAGAGAATGGAGGGGTGGATGTTGCCGTCGCCGGCATGGCCGTAGACGGCGATGGTGAGCTTGTGCCTCTCGGCGATGGCTCCGATGCGGCGCACCACCTCGGGGAAGGCGTCCCGCGGGACGGAGATGTCCTCGCCGAGGCGGTTCGGCACGAGGCTGGCGATGGCGGAGCTCAGGCCCCGGCGGATGGCCCAGAGCTCGTCGGACTCCTGCTGCGACTGGGCGACGCGGAACTGGTACACCCCGCACTCCTTCGCGACGGCCTCCATCCGCCTGGCCTGCGTGTCGAGGGCCGCGTCGTCCTCGCCGTCGATCTCCACGATCACGCAGCACCCGACGGCCGGGTCGTGCTGCGTCTTGCGGTGCTTCGCCACGGCCTCGAGGCAGAAGCGGTCCATGATCTCGGCCGCCGCCGGCAGCAGCCCCGACTGCAGGATCCGGTGGATCGTCGCGCAGCCGTCATCGAGGGTGCGGAACATGAGCTGCAGCGTGCCGCGCTTCTTCGGCATGGGGATGAGCCGCAGCAGCGCCTTGGTGATGATCCCCAGGGTCCCCTCGGAGCCCGTGAAGAGGCTCGTCAGGTTGTAGCCCGTGACGTTCTTGATGGCCTTGCCGCCCGTGAGGAGCACCGTGCCGTCGGCCAGGACCACCTCGAGTCCCATGACGTAGTTGGAGGTCACGCCGTACTTGACGGCCCGCATGCCGCCGGCGTTCTCGGCCACGTTGCCGCCGATGGTGGAAAATTTCCAGCTCGCCGGGTCGGGCGGGTAGAAGAGCCCCTTGGCGGCACAGGCGTTGTAGAGATCGATCGTCCGCACACCCGCCTCGGCCCAGACCATCATGGTGTTGACGTCGAGCTCGAGGATCTTCGTCATGCGCTCCAGCGACATGGAGATGCCCCCCTGCAGGGGGATGCTCCCGCCGGTGCGCCCCGACGCCGCGCCGCGGGGCGTGACGGGAATCCCGTGCGCATGGGCGACGGCCATGATCTTCGAGACCTCCTGCGTGGTCGCGGGCCGCACGACGAGCTCGGGCTTGTTGGCGGGGAACAGCGGGACGAACGATGCGTCGTAGGAATACCCGAAGCGGTCCAGGTCCGCATCGAGCGCGTTTTCCGCGCCCACGATATCGCGGATTTTCTTCTTGAGATCGTCGGTCATCATCGAGGTGCCTCCCGTGAGTTTCTTGCCTTGCGTCGAATCCGCCGCGGGTGGGGTTCCCGCGACAGGGCCTTCCGTCGGCGTCGGTTGACTATAAAGGGAAGCCCTGTCGCCTGTCAACGAAGCGGATTCATCCTAGGAAACCGTGAGCCGGGGGATCGTCATCCCGCCGTCCATGATGAAGGTGACCTTCGCGGCGGGGCCCTTTTCCTCGAGCGCCGCCTGCAGGGCTTCGGAGACGCTGCCGAAGGGGCGCATGTGGGCCTTGCGGATCAGGCTCTTGTCCAGCGGCGTGACGGCCCACATCTGGGCCCTCGCGCCGATCTCGGCCATCTTCCCCGCCTTGTGGTAGCCCAGCCTGTACTCCCGGTCCAGCTTGTCGATGACGGCCTTGCAGGTCGGCTCGGAGCTCAGCAGGTCCAGGAAGGCCTGGGAGCCGATCCCGCTGCGGCAGGCCGAGACGAGGATGATGATCCCGCCGTCCTTCAGGGCGGTCTTGCCGTTGTCCAGGGCCTTCTGGGACTGGTAGAGGTCGATGTCGTTGGGCTCCAGCGCGACGGTGACGACGATGTCGGCCTGCCTGCGGATCGGGACGACGAAGACCTCGTCGGCCCGCGGCAGCAGCGAGTAGAAGGACTCCTTCAGGTCGCCGGCGGCCGCCGCATAGACCCGGTGCTCGCCGTCGAGAACGGTCATGATCGAGAACACGTTCAGTTTTTCGAGGATTTTTTCGGCATCGTCGAGCTCTTCCGCGACGGGGTTGCCCTCGAGAACCATCGCCTGGGCGGCCTGCGAGATGGCCAGCTTGTGGTTGGCCGTGATGCAGTCATAGCTCGCAACGCCGGGCATGAAGCACTTGCGGCCTCCGGTGTATCCGGCGAAGTAGTGCGGCTCGATGCTCCCGATGGGGATGATCGCATCGGCCTCCCGGACGAGGGTGTTGAGCATCAGGTCGTTGCCGTGCCTCGTCCTGCCCAGGCAATAGCAGGGGCTCTTCCTGGCATCGTGGACTTGCACGCGACCTCTCAGTTCCTCCTTGAGGTTGCCGAAGATGAAGTCGTACTCCTCCTCCGTGGGGGCCCTGTGGCTGCCCGTGGCGATGAGGATCGTGAAGCGCTTGTCCCTCAGCAGCGGGTAGACGATCTCCATGACCGCGCCCGTCGGCGTCGGGCGCGTGGCGTCGTTGACGAGAAGCAGGATGTTCCGGCGGTCCCTCAAAAACTCCTCGAGGCCCGGCGATTTCAACGGGTTGGATATGGCGGACCTGAGGGTCTGCAGCTCGTCGGCCGTCTGGACGGTGTTGGGGATGATGACCTGCTCGACATGGCCGTCCGAAAGCTCGATCGTCTCGCTCGTATTCCCGTAAGGAATCTCCAGCCTCATGTCATCCTCCACTCCGGTCGGTGTCGGGATCTGCCCCGGGATCCGCGGCGGAAGGGAGCGGATCCGCTGAATCCATTACCGGCACTTTCAGGAAAAGGTCAAGCAAATATTACAAAAGGAATTTTTCTTGCAGGGCTTTCGTGCTACAGTCCTGCACAAAGCCTGGAGACAGGCAATCCGGGGCGTGGAGGCGTCTCATGAACAAGGAAACCGCGGACATTTTCATACACCTGGTGGTGGCCATGGTGGCCGGGGGGCTGATCGGGCTCGAAAGGAGCTACTACGGACGCCCGGCCGGTTTTCGAACCCATACGCTGGTCTGCATGGCGTCGAGCCTTCTGATGCTCGTGACCATCTACCAGCGAGACTGGTTCTCCGGTGCCATGATCGAAACGGTTCGGGTGGACCCCACACGCATGGCGCAGGGCATCATGACGGGAATCGGGTTCCTGGGGGCCGGGGTCATCATGAAGGAAGGGGCATCGATCCGGGGGCTGACCACGGCGGCCTCTATCTGGATCACCGCGGCGATCGGCATCCTGGCGGGGGTAGGCTTTTACAGTGCCCTGGTGGTCGTCACGGTATTGACCCTGAGCACGCTGACTCTCTACCGTCTCGTGGAGAGACAGCTTCCCAAGCTCTTCTATGTCCAGAACTTTATCCGCTTTGATTATGACCGGGCCATGAAGGAGGAGGAGATCAGGGCCCTCATGAAGGAAAACGGGTTCAAGGTATCGAACCTGTGCTACGCCGTCACCGGCGACAGGAAATTCTTCGACTACGATCTCATCATCAATACGCGAAATGAACAGAATCTGAATCGCCTCTGCCGGTGTCTCGAGAAAAACGAGGCCGTCATCGAGTTCAGGCTCTGCCCGACGAGCGATTGAGGGCCTCCGGCGCCGGAAGCGGCCGGAGTGCAAAAAGGGGACCGAACGATCATTACATGGTGTAGTCGTCGATATCGGCGACGTACCTGATTTCGTACGTGCTCTTCCCCTTTTCGGTGGCCAGGATCCTCTCGAGGGCCGCCGTGGCGGTCTTGATGTCCATGAGGTATCTTCTCACTTCCTCTTTCTTTCCGAGCAGCTTGGCCATATCCTGATTGTTCATGGCAGCCTTTTCGGCCTCGTTCCCCTCTGTCCGAAAGATCGGTTTGCGCATCGCTCTGGCCTTCATGGTCACACCTCTCCTCGCGATTTGGACCTTTCGCCAAAGCATGGATCATGCCTGCATGAAAACATTTCTATGTGTCTGAATATATTGAGTATTACAATGTATGCCTCTTCGTCGTCCCCCCCCAGGGCAGAGCAAATGCTCCACCGGGGAAAACGCCCTTTGGCCCAGAAAGACAAAAAAAACAAAAAATATCGACTGGTTTCCCTGTGAAAGCAAATGCTTCAGCGTTTCAGCAAAACCTGCATCGAACCATGATAATTGCATCGAGCAGGGACAAAACGATCAAAAGAAAAAAATATTGACAAGGGACACAAAAACGAGTAATTAATAACTATTATTGAATAATAATTGTTCCGTTTATGGCTCAACGATGCCTATGAATGCAACCGAGTCTCAAGCGCGCATGGAGCAGATGCTCTCCAAGTTGAAGGAGCGGGATTTCCGCATCACGCCCCAGCGCCTTGCAGTTCTCAGGATACTGTCTGCCAGCGAGGGTCACCCGAGCGTCGACGATATATACCGGCAAGTGAAGATTGAATTTCCAACGACAAGCCTGGCCACAGTGTACAAGACCATTTCCCTGTTGAAGGAACTCAATGAGGTTCTGGAATTGGGTTTTCCCGACGGGAGCAACCGCTATGACGGAAACAACCCACGCCCTCACCCGCACGCGATTTGTGTCAAGTGCAAGCGGATCATGGATCCGGAGCTGATAACCATGGACACGCTCAGCGAAGAGATGGTCCGGATGACAGGGTATAAAATCTTCTATCATCGCCTGGACTTTTTCGGTCTTTGTCCTGAATGTCAGAAGAACCCATAAAACCGTGTGTTTTTTGCCCCGTAAACAATAATTATTCTTTATAGAAATTAATAATAACAAATGAATCGCCAGGGTTGTTGTAATGGAAAAGGAAACGGACGAACGAATAAAAAAGGAGGAAATCTCATGAGTGACGACAGCAAATGCCCGGTGACGGGCAGGACAGGCAAATCCATCGCCGGCGGAGGTACGTCGAATCGTGACTGGTGGCCCAACCAGCTGAACCTCAGGATTCTTCATCAGCACTCCAGCCTGAGCAATCCGATGGGTGAGAAATTCAACTACGCCGAGGAATTCAAGAAGCTCGACCTAGCGGCCGTGAAAAAAGACCTCTATGCACTGATGACCGACTCGCAGGACTGGTGGCCGGCCGACTGGGGTCACTATGGCGGGCTCATGATCCGGATGGCGTGGCACAGCGCGGGCACCTACCGCATGGGTGATGGCCGCGGAGGCGCAGGGTCCGGGTCCCAGCGCCTGGCGCCCCTCAACAGCTGGCCCGACAACGTGAACCTCGACAAGGCGCGGCGACTGCTGTGGCCGATCAAACAGAAATACGGCAGGAAAATCTCCTGGGCCGACCTGATGATCCTCGCCGGCAACTGTGCCCTGGAGTCGATGGGATTCAAGACCTTCGGCTTCGGAGGCGGGCGCGAGGATATCTGGGAGCCCGAAGAGGACATCTACTGGGGCAGCGAGGACACCTGGCTCGGCGACAAGCGCTACTCCGGCGACCGCGATCTGGAGAACCCGCTGGCCGCCGTTCAGATGGGCCTGATCTACGTAAACCCGGAAGGGCCGAACGGCAACCCCGATCCGGTCGCCTCGGGCCGCGACGTCCGGGAGACCTTTGCACGCATGGCCATGAACGACGAAGAGACCGTCGCGCTCGTCGCCGGCGGGCACACCTTCGGCAAGTGTCACGGCGCCGGCCCCGCGTCCCATGTGGGACCCGAGCCCGAAGCCGCCCCTATCGAGGAGCAGGGGCTCGGCTGGAAGAGCAGCTTCCGAAGTGGCAAGGGCGGCGATACGATCAGCAGCGGCATCGAGGGCGCCTGGAAGCCGAACCCGACCCGATGGGACATGGGATATCTGAACACGCTGTTCAAGTACGAGTGGGAGCTGACAAAGAGCCCGGCCGGCGCGCACCAGTGGGTACCCAAGGGCGGCGCCGGTTCCAAAGCCGTGGAGGATGCCCACGATCCCGCGAAACGGAACGCGCCCATCATGACCACGGCGGACCTTTCCCTGCGCTTCGACCCGATTTACGAGCCAATCGCGCGGCACTACCAGCAGAACCCAGAGCTGTTCGCAGACGCCTTCGCACGGGCGTGGTTCAAGCTGACCCACCGCGACATGGGCCCCCGGTCGCGCTACCTCGGCCCGGAGGTCCCCGCAGAGGAACTGATCTGGCAGGACCCCGTCCCCGCCGTCGATCACAAGCTGATCGACGAGAAGGACATCGCTGCCCTCAAGGGCAAGATCCTGGCTGCCGGCCTGTCCGTGTCGGAGATCGTTTCGACCGCCTGGGCTTCGGCGTCGACCTTCCGCGGCTCCGACAAGCGCGGCGGCGCCAACGGGGCGCGCATTCGCCTCGCCCCGCAGAAGGATTGGGAAGTCAACGAGCCGGCGCGGCTGGCGAAGGTGCTCAAGACCCTGGAGAAAATTCAAAAGGAGTTCAACAGTGCCCAGTCCGGCGGCAAGAGAGTGTCCCTCGCCGACCTGATCGTCCTGGGCGGATGCGCCGGTGTGGAACAGGCGGCGAAGAACGCCGGCTGCAAGCTGAGTGTCCCCTTCTCTCCGGGCAGGATGGATGCGTCGCAGGAGCAGACCGATGCGGCGTCATTCGCCGTCCTCGAGCCGAAGGCCGACGGTTTCCGCAATTACCAGAAGGCCAAATACGCCGTATCGGCCGAGGAAATGCTGGTCGACCGGGCGCAGCTCCTGACGCTGACCGCGCCGGAGATGACCGTCCTCATCGGCGGCATGCGCGTCCTGAAAACCAACTACGGAGGCACGCGGCACGGCGTCTTCACGAAGCGGCCGGAGGCACTCACCAATGACTTCTTCGTGAACCTGCTTGACATGGGCACGGTATGGAAGCCGACGCCGCAGGATGGGGACGTCTTCGAAGGGCGCGACCGCAAGACGGGCGAGCTCAAGTGGACCGCCACACGGGTCGACCTCATCTTCGGCTCCAACTCCCAGCTCCGGGCCCTGGCGGAAGTCTACGGGTGTGCAGATTCCCAGGAGAAGTTCATCGGAGACTTTATTGCGGCGTGGAACAAGGTCATGAACCTCGACCGTTTCGATCTTGCCTGACCGCGGCACAGCCTTTTTCGAGGGCTTCTGAAAGTTAGGCCGCGAATACGGCCGGCAAACACCCGGTTCGGCGGACGACATCCCGCCTCAGATGAACAGGGTCGTCCCGCACCATCGCCCGGGTGCAGTGTGCAATCAAGTCGCGGCACATGGGCGACTGCCTCGAGGCCTACCCGGTCGGCAAGAAAGGAAAACCGACGTTCTCGTCAGACCGGGGAGCTGATAAAAAACGGGGCCTCCGGAAGGAGGTCCCGTTTTCGCTTGTCGGCTCCCCGTGTGCAACCCTTCTCATAATCCTTCTGGTTCTCCGGATGTTAACCGAAATCCTTCAATATCAACTTTTCGGGGGCCGGTCGGGGGTTGGCGCGGGACTGGACATGCGGGCCGGCACGTGCGCTTGTGTGGCCAGGTCGACGAGCGGGTTGGTGGTCCCGACGGCGAGGATGTCCTCCTCCGGAACCTCCAGGACCGTGATGCCGGAGGGTGTCTCGAAGAGGCGGCCGCGGACGACGGCATCCTCCACCGTCAGGACACCCCTGCAAAAGCGGTCGTGGTTCCAGAAACCGCGCTTCAGTGTGCCGTAGACGAAGAGCCGCAACAATTGCGGATTGGGGATTTCGGATTGAGGATTAAATACAAATGTCATATGCTGTCTCCATGCACGCGGATGAATTCAAAAACAGAACCAAAGCCTTCGCGATCAGGGTAATCCGGTTGGTTGAAGCACTGCCTAAAAACCAAACCGCGAAGGTGGTTGGAAATCAGTTGCTACGGTGCGGCACCTCGGTTGGTGCGAATTATCGTGCCGCCTGCCGCGCCAAATCCTCCGCCGACTTTATCGCCAAGATGGCCATCGTCGAAGAGGAATGCGATGAATCCATCTACTGGATGGAACTGATCGTCGAAGCCGCATTGATGGACGAAAAGCGTTTGATCGAGCTGAAAAACGAAGCAAACGAAATCCTTTCCATGGTCGTCGCCTCCATAAAAACCGCACGATCCCGCAAGTAATCCGCAATCCCCAATCCGAAATCCGCAATCATCCCGCGCCCTTTCTCTCCTGGGCGACGAACTCGAAGGGCTCCACCGAATACGCGGCCAGGTCACAGCAATGGAACACCACCAGGCTCATGG